>ERZ894183.1314-NODE-1314-length-13773-cov-19.827817_pt1 | contig 13773 bp, 10 predicted proteins | sample MGYA00380279_ERZ894183 | MGnify/ENA primary metagenome ERZ894183 (study PRJEB32331, sample SAMN06328422) | human gut metagenome | biome: human gut microbiome; feature: stool | host: Homo sapiens | collected 2013-06-26 ... | reverse complement strand
GTGAGTCACCTCTGACTGAGAGTTTACTCACTTAGCCGCGTGTCCACTATTGCTGGGTAAGATCACTTCCTGATTACCCATGATTAGCAGTCAGTTACCACGAACTATACTGATCTTACGTACAGTTATCGAGGTGCGAGATCATGGCCAAAAGCAAAATCCAATTCCAGAAAGGCTACAGCCTGTTTGAGTTTCTCAAGGACTATGGCACTGAGGCTCAGTGCGAAAACGCGCTGTTCACTTGGCGTTTTCCTAACGGCTTTGTCTGCCCTGAATGTGCCAACAAGACCTGTTGTCGCCTGAGAAGGCGGCCACGTGTGTGGCAATGCAATCACTGCCGTCACCAGATGTCATTGACTGGAAACACGATTTTCGCAAACACCAAGCTCCCACTGACCAAGTGGTTTCTGGCAATGCACCTGTTGTCACAAACCAAAACAGGCTTGTCAGCGATGGAGCTAAAGCGCCAGTTGGGCGTCAAATATGACACCGCCTGGATGCTCAAGCACAAGCTGCTGCAAGCCATGAAAGAGTCCGATGACAAGCAGCCCATCAGCGGCATCATTCAGCTCGATGATGTCTACTGGGGTGGCGAGCGCCGTGGTGGCAAACGGGGTCGGGGCGCGGCAGGCAAGACGCCGTTTGTGGCAGCAGTGGCCCTGAACAAGGAAGGACATCCAATCAAGATGCGGATGACGGTGGTCGATGGTTTCAAAACCAAGTCCGTTGCTGATTGGGCAAAACGGCATATTGCCAGTGGTAGCGCGGTGATATCCGATGGATTGGCCTGTTTCAAAGCGGTCAAGGAGGCCAATTGTGAGCACCTGGGTGTTGTCACCGGGGGCAACCTGGACTGGCTGGATCATCCGGCATTCAACTGGGTAAACACGATGATAGGAAATGTGAAAAACTCGCTGCGGGGCAGTTGTCATAAGCTCGGAGCGAAGCATTTACCAAGGCATCTTGCTGAATACTGCTTCCGGTTTAATCATCGTTTTGACCTCAATAGCATGTTGGTAGAATTGGGGCATGCAGTCGTGTCAAGCCCTCCGATGCCATATCGACTCTTGAAGCTGGCTGAGGGTCATGGGTAATCAGGTTGTTCTTTTATCTGGCAACTAGAAGTGTCCTCCAACCCCTTTAAATTTTTCGATAAACGCCCCAATTTTCTGGAATACAGTCTGCTTTTTCGTTTTGTACTGAGGATTCAGCGGACTGAGCTTTGGTAGCGTCTCATTTAGCTCAGTGCCATTTTCGGTAGCATACTCCCGTTTGAGTGATGTGCGGATGTAGCGCCTTGCAGCTTCTTCATTGAGGTTTTCTTCCTTAATCAACGCTTCCGCTTCCCTCTGCTGTTCACGCTGAGCATAGGTAAAGAATGCATCAATGATACTGGCTTTGTCGGGCATGTCATCAAGGTTAGTTTGCTGAATAAAGTCAACAATCAGACCTTCTTTGGCACGGTTGCCCAGACTTGAGCGGATTAAGCGTCTGACCTCTTCAGTCAGGGCTTCTTTACCTTTTTTCTGACGATTGTGGTCGAAAATCAGACCAAGGATGTAATCCAGGTTAATTTCCTGCGACTTCAGCAGGTCAATTTCAAACACCACGTCATCCCAGTCTGTGGTTGATTTATCCCTGTCGTTTGATGCTTTTTCGCGTCGCTGCCAGTCCCGGATATCATTGTATGCTGAGCGATAGTCCTGAACTTTACGTTCTGCCGGGAGACGAATGGTTTGTAATTCAGCAAATTTTTCATCATCCACGTAGTGCTCTGCTTTAAAGGTTTCTACCGCTTCCGGGTCACTAATATCAACCTTCTGCAGGGCTTTCAGCGTGGCAAATTCATCGTAGTTTTGCAGGATGTTTTCTGCCCGCAGATATTCACCAAACAGTTTGACGAAGGCTTTTTTCTCTTTTTCACTGTCGATACTGGCAGGGTCAGGGAAGCGCTGCTCCAGCTCCGAAACAACAGCCATAAAACCTCGTTTAGCCTCACCGGTTGCCGCATCGGTAAAGCCCTGCATGTACTCTTCGTAGCTTTTTTCCAGCACCACATTCTTGGTGTTTTTGTCGCCAAATAGTGTGATGGCATCAATGGTCGGACGCTCCAGGTCCCTGAAAGTCACGATATTGCCGAAGGTTTTGGTTGCATCATAGATACGGTTGGTGCGTGAGAATGCCTGCATCAGACCGTGATAACGCAGGTTTTTGTCAACGAACAGAGTATTGAGCGTCGGAGCATCAAAGCCGGTTAAGAACATTCCCACCACGATGAGAAGGTCGATATCCTGATTTTTCACTCGTTGAGCTAAATCGCGGTAGTAGTTCTGGAAGCCGTTACTGTCAGTGCTGAAATTGGTTTTAAAGCAGGCGTTATAGTCATCAATGGCTGCATCCAGAAATTCCTTCGCACTACTGTTCATCGCGCTGGTATCAAAGCTTTCGTCAGTAATATCACCAATGGCGCTTTGCTCTTCATTTGCAGCAAAGGAGAAGATGGTTGCCACCCGAAGGCATTTATAGCTGCCAGATTTCTTCTCTGCTTCTTCCTGTAGCATTTTAAACGTCGTGTAATAAGCTTTCGCCGCGTCCACGCTGCTAACTGCTAACATGGCGTTAAAGCCCTTAGCTCCCGGGAAGGTTCGGTGCGTTTTCTGCCGGAAGTTATTGAGAATGTATTGCGTTATTTCCTGGATACGCAGGGGGTGCAAAAATGCCTGTTGGTTTTCAGCCGCGCTGAGTTTTTTCTCGTCTGTTTCCGTTTCAAGAGACTTAAACTGTGGGCGGACATCGTTATAGTCCACCTTAAACTTCAGCACTTTTTCATCACGAATCGCATCAGTAATTACGTAAGAATGTAATTCACGCCCGAAGACGCTGGCGGTGGTTTCTGCCCCCAGTGCATTTTCCGGGAAAATAGGCGTACCGGTAAAACCAAACTGATAAAAGCGTCTGAATTTCTTTTTGAGGTTTTTCTGGGCTTCACCAAACTGGCTGCGGTGACACTCATCAAAGATAAACACCACCTGCTGCTGATAGACGGGCAGGTCAGCTTCGGCTTTCATCAGGTTATTGAGTTTCTGAATGGTTGTGACGATGATTTTGTTATCGTCCTTATCCAGGTTTCTTCTGAGGCCTGCTGTATTATCCGAACCATTCACACTGTCCGGAGAGAAGCGCTGGTACTCCTTCATGGTCTGGTAATCGAGGTCTTTCCTGTCGACCACGAAGAAGACTTTATCAATAAAGTCCAGCTCGGTTGCCAGTCGTGCGGCCTTAAAGCTGGTCAGGGTTTTTCCTGATCCTGTGGTATGCCAGATAAATCCACCGCTTTCGGGTTTTGACCAGTTCTTCATTTTAAATGAGCTGTTAATTTTCCAGAGGATTCGCTCGGTGGCGGCAATCTGATAGGGGCGCATGACGAGCAGCGTCTGGCTGCTGTCAAACACGCTGTAATTAAACAGAACATTCAGCAGGGTATGCTTCTGGAAGAAAGTGGCGGTAAAGTCCTTCAGGTCCTTTATCAGGGTGTTATCCGATTTCGCCCAGTTCATGGTGAAATCAAAGCTGTTTTTATCCCGCTTAGTGGTACTGGCAAAGTACCGGGTATCAGTCCCGTTGGAAATTACGAAGAGTTGCAGGTATTTAAACAGGGAGTTATCGCTGTTAAAGCTTTCCTTGCTGTAACGGTGTATCTGGTTAAAGGCTTCACGAATCGCCACGCCGCGCTTTTTGAGTTCGATTTGCACCAGTGGCAGGCCGTTGACCAGAATGGTGACGTCATAACGGTTAGCGTGTGAACCTGTCTGCTCAAACTGCTGAATGACCTGCACCTTATTGCGCAGCAGGTTCTTTTTATCTATCAGATAGGTGTTTTCCAGACGACCATCATCAAAAGTAAAATCACAGATATAGTCGATATGGATTTTACGGGTTTTGTCCAGGCTGCTGTCACTGGGGCTATCCAGATACTGCTCTGCGAAGCGCCGCCATTCACTTTCGTTAAACACCACACCATTAAGACGCTGAAGCTGGTCCCGCACATTCGCCAGCATCGCAGTCGGTGACTTAACGGAGATAAACTCATAGCCCTGATTAAGAAGGTCCTGAATCAGCGCCCGCTCAAGGTCCGATTCGCTCTGGTAGCTGTCACCGGTATCCAGAACTTTGGTGTATTTATCAAGGACGATAAAGTTATTGGATTCAGCAATGGTGTGTGTCTGTTGTGTCATGGTGCATCCTGTGCGTCATCTGGCAAAGTCCGGAAGGGTATCAGAAGCATCTTCCGGTATTCCTAAAGCCTGATACCGGGCGGGTGAAAGCATACCCTAACGGTATCAATGCCTGTCAGTTGCTGGCGGTTTCTGGTTTCGGGAAGCTGAACAGTAAATCACGATAGTACTCGTACTGCTTCTGGCGTAGTTCTATTTCACGGGGTAAGCCTTCGGTGATGGAGCTTGTCAATGTGTCGAATTTGTCCAGAATTTTAGCAATATATTTCTGACGCTCTATGGAAGGCACTAATAATTTCAATTCCTGCAATTTCCCCACAGCAAGACCCGGCTGTGCAGATTTCGACGCATATTGATTTAGATTCATTGTTGTTAACATATGAAATGCCCAGTCAATATCAATCCCCTGCATGGCTGAGACTACAACTGCATGTTCTGTAGCGTAGAACTGACCTTTCATTCTTTGGACATTGCCACACAGAGCACCTTGTCGCCCTATTAATAGATGTTCCCCATCATGACTTTTTTCTTTAACGTAACCACGAATACCGTTTCCGCCAAAACAAGGATATACAAAATCTCCTTCTTTCCCATCTACTATATTTCTCGCCGAAATATGCTGCCCTGCACGCATCTTCACAATCTCACCCAATGTCTTCCACTCAACCCCACCCTCTTCAAAACTCAGCAATTTATCACGATAGTAGTTGTACTGTTTTTTACGCATGGTAAGCTCAGCTGTAAGCTCAGCTGTAAGAGCAGTAAATTTATCCAGAATCCGAACGATTTCAGACTGGATGGCGAGGGATTTTTCCGGATTATCCGGGCAGGGGATGGGGATAATAATTTTCGCCATATCCGATGCAGACACATCAATTACTTTAGTTCCCTTGGAGTATTTCCTTTTTTCATTTGCAAAAGAATCCGTTTGCGTGAAATAGGCAAAGTATTTCCCAATAATAGTGCTATTTGGCTTGAAAATAGTTGCATGGCCACCAGTAACAGCTTGCTCTTTACCTAGATAAACAAGCGCCTTACCAACATCAGTAAAATTTTCGCTTGTGTTAGTAATAACAACATCACCAGAGTTAACCTTTTTAAGCTTCTTCGCCGTTTCATGGGAAACAAATGACTTTGTTGTTTCAGTAGATAATCCGTAAAAAGTATATATCTGACCATAGTGTATGGCAGGAACCCCAGATTCGGTAAAATCAGACTTAGGCAATCCATTTCCACGAACTAATTCACCTAGTTTCCCCAATGGCAACCACTCAACCTCAACCCCATCCAGCAATTTTTCCAGATAACTCATCTCGCTCATTTCTGCACCTCGCAGCCTTCAATTTCAGCCACAATCGCATCAATATCTTTGCGCAACTGGTCTATTTTGCTGACCGTGGTTTTCAGCTCTGCATTCAACTCAGCAATATTGATTATTTCGCGGTTATCTTTCGCTTCCACATAGCTGCTCACTGACAGGTTATAGTCATTCGCTACAATGGTTTCAAACGCGACAGATTTTGCCAGATGAGCAACATCTTCCTTGCTGGCAAATACCTGCATAATTTGTTCGATATGGGCATCGGTCAGGATATTGTTGTTGGTCTCTTTTTTGAATAGTTCACTGGCGTCAATAAACTGAACTTTGGTATCGGTTTTATGTTTAGACAACACCAGAATATTGACGGCAATAGTGGTGCCAAAGAACAGGTTCGGTGCCAGTGAAATCACGGTTTCGACATAGTTATTGTCAACCAGGTACTGTCGGATTTTCTGCTCTGCACCGCCACGGTAAAAAATACCGGGGAAGCAAACTATTGCTGCACGCCCTTTAGCAGACAGGTAGTTCAGCGCATGTAGGACAAATGCAAAGTCCGCTTTTGATTTCGGGGCCAGTACACCAGCTGGAGCAAAGCGCTCATCGTTAATCAGGGTCGGGTCGTCACTGCCAATCCACTTAACCGAGTACGGAGGGTTAGAGACAATCGCATCGAACGGTTTTTCATCGCCAAAGTGAGGCTCAGTCAGGGTATTCCCCAGTCTGATATCAAATTTGTCGTAGTTGATGTTGTGCAGGAACATGTTCATACGCGCCAGGTTAAAGGTTGTATGATTTATCTCCTGACCATAAAAACCGTCTTCAATGATATGGTTATCAAAGTGTTTTTTCGCCTGAAGCAGCAGTGAACCGGAGCCAGCTGCAGGGTCATAGATTTTGTTGACGTGAGTCTGACCGTGCATCGCAAGCTGAGCAATCAGCTTAGAGACGTGCTGTGGTGTGAAGAACTCTCCGCCAGACTTACCGGCATTCGCCGCATAGTTAGAAATCAGAAACTCGTAGGCATCACCAAACAGGTCAATCTGGTGCTCATTAAAATCCCCGAGCTTTAGCCCCTCAACGCCTTTCAGTACGGCAGCAAGGCGGCTGTTTTTGTCTTTGACTGTGTTACCCAGTCGATTGCTTGTCGTATCGAAATCGGCAAACAGACCTTTGATGTCGGCCTCAGACGGGTAGCCGTAGGCAGAGCTTTCTATAGCGACGAAGATACTGTTTAAATCAGCATTTAGCCTGTCGTTGGTGTTCGCTTTAGCGGCAACGTTGCAGAACAGCTGGCTCGGGTAGATGAAATAACCTTTAGTCCTGATGGCATCGTCTTTGATGTCATCGGTAATGATGCTGTCATCAAGTGCTGCATAATGTATGCTCTCATCCCCTGCTTCCATGTAGCTGGAAAAATTCTCACTGATGAAGCGGTAGAAAAGTGCACCGAGTACATACTGTTTAAAATCCCATCCATCTACTGAGCCCCTGACATCATTGGCAATGGCCCAGATTTGACGGTGTAGTTCTGCACGTTGTTGAAGACTGGTCATTTTTATCCTGTTATCGATTCTTGGTTTCGGCTATTGCTGCGATTTTATCGCAATTTTACTTCTTTGACAGATTTGAGTGATGCCTGATAGCCTCCCCAATGAAGGTTAAAATGATTAATGAAATGTACAGAGAATCAATCGGATATGCTGTTTCGATTTCTGCAGCATCATTAGCGGTGTTTAGGGGCAGTTTATTACATTTCTGACCTTGTATAGATATGCTGTGATGAAATAAACGTTCACAGCCATCATCTGATCGGTGTGCTACAAAGGCGTCATTCATTAAATACGCAGAGAGCCTGACTTATTGCGTCAACGGGTGAGTTACAATGTTGAATCTGGTAACGCCAAAACTGTGTAATTATCTACGCTAAATCATTTCTGGTTAGCGTGACCGACGCCGGCGGTCTTGAGATGTACAATTCTTACTGTCTCCGAATGAATTTTATTTATTCAAACAGACTTGGGTAATATTATTATCAAGTGAAAATGCCTGTTACCTACCTTGATGATATATACAGTGTTTTTACAGATGACTTTATATGTTTGTAATCAATGCGTGAGTTTGATGTTTTTAAGGTTAGTTAAATGAAGCAACTATTGGATTTTATAATTGGAAGTTGTGTGGATAATAGAACTAAATTTCAGTTGCTTGCAGTTTGTTATGGCGTTGTTGCTCAAATCAGGGAACTATCCCGCAGTTTGGTGATCTGATCTCTTAGGTTCACCACCGGGAGCGCCAGATGGGCAAGTCCAAGCACAAGATCAGCAACTGGAAACAGTACAACCAAGCCTTGGTGCAACGTGGTTCGTTGACCGTCTGGATGGATGAGCAAGCCATCCAGCAGTGGCATTGCCAAACCCATCATGGCCGCCGAGGGCGAGGCTTCCATTACAGCGACTCCGCCATTGAAACCGCGCTGATGCTCAAGGCGGTATTCAAGCTACCGCTGCGTGCCTTGGAAGGCTTCATCAACTCGCTGTTCAAGCTGATGAAGGTGCCCTTACAGTCGCCGGACTACAGCTGTATCAGCAAGCGCGCCAAGACGGTCGAAATCAAGTACCGCCTACCGAGCCATGGCCCAGTGGCTCACCTGGTCATTGATGCCACCGGACTCAAGGTCTATGGCGAAGGCGAATGGAAAATTCGCAAGCACGGCAAGGAGAAACGCTGCGTCTGGCGCAAGCTTCACCTGGCCGTAGATGCGGCGACCCATGCCATCGTTGCAGCCGAAGTCAGCCTGGAAACGGTGGGCGATAACGAGGTGTTGCCCACGCTGCTCAACCCCTTGCGCCGCAAGATAGAACAAGTCAGCGCCGATGGTGCCTATGACACCAGAGCCTGTTATGCCCTACTGCAAAAGAAGGGCGCCAAGGCCACCATACCGCCGAGAAAAAATGCGGCATTCTGGAAGACAGGCCATCCACGCAACGAGGCGGTTGCCGCGCTCAAGGCAGGAGAACTGGAGCAATGGAAAAAGGACTCTGGCTATCATCAGCGCTCGATAGCTGAGACCGCCATGTATCGCTTCAAGCAGCTCATCGGTCCGAAACTGAGTCTGCGGAGCTACAACGCCCAGGTGGGTGAGATCCTGGCCGGGGTGAAAGTCATGAACAAGGTCATAGGGCTTGGTATGCCTATTCGGCAGGCTGTCAACTAAGCCCGCCCGGCGGGTTGGGGAGCGACCATCCAACTTTGGATTTGATCAACAAGGCCGCCTCAGGACTGACTGCAGCCAAACGAGCGTTCATTCCGGCTGTATGACTTGGTGCGCTCTTTCGCAAAATAACTCAGCCTGAAAGTGAGTTTATCGTAAACCGTTTTGTAGTCTAAATTATTGACGTCCAGGTAATACAATGGGTTGTCCGGGATGTGGACCAACGTTCGGTATTCGGGGTAAGGGCCTAGTTGCAAAGCGCTCAGCCAGGCTTCACGTATCAGGCTGGCTAATCCCGTTCCCCCTTCTCCATAGCTCCCAAGTCCATTGAATGTGTCTTTGTTCACGAAAAGTACCATGTGGTAATGGGACTTCTCGTTTATTTCTCCCACTTCCCGAACCCAGGCGTAACGCAACTGGCATGGGTAGATCCTGATGCCATGCTTTATTTTATTTCGGTACCGAGCATCGATTTTTGCATTAAGCGATTCAATGAAACGGGATATCAGACCACTATTCCTATTACAGTTGTCATCAGGCAGACGTAGATCGACACGGACAGCCATTGTCCTTGGGTGTTGTGCTATAGCGTTATCAATTACACCCAGCATCCGTTGCAAATACGTTGTATTGAATGGGGCATGACGTTGGTCAAGATAAATATCATTAAGCATAATAGATTCCTGTGATCTGAATATCGGGCAGGACGGAACCTTACCCGCGATGGTTGAGGTAATTAGGTGGTATCAAATCTGGCTTATTGAGTTTGTGTTGGATGTTAGTTGGGTGATGCTGACTAAATTGCTTGGTGTGTATTGCGTAGGTGTGTATTACTGGAATATTGGGGTTTATGTACTGATATATATTAACAATCCGTCACGTATTAATACTCAACATTCAGGCCAGATGCGGTTTGATATTTCATTGTGTTAAATTATTTACTCCGAAGTTAATGTCGTCTGAAAAAAATGATTAAGGGGTGGCTATAACTTATTTCAATCACGGTGCATGATCAGAGTGTCATTTAAAATTAAGCAGCAAAAAGGGCATGGAATTTGATAAACACAGTCCAAAATATTTAATTTCTGGAATCATTAATTTTAGCCTGCAACCACTCCTCCAGGTCGCTTTTTAACCAGCGAGAAGCTCTACCCATCTTAATGGGTTTCGGAAATACCCCTTCCTGTATCAACTTATAGAACCATTTATCACTCAGGCCAGTAAGGCGTGTGATAAACTTCATATCGATGAACTCATCTTCCAGTAGTGCAGGTTTAGTTTTCATGCTGAGTGTCCCATTGCGAGAAGAGCACCGGAGCAGGCGATAACTAATTGTTCACGCCTTCTCCTCCACATGAATGGGGTGTGACGTAAAAAAAGATCTGGAAGGAGCAGTTGAGCTACCCAACTAAGAATGCATAGATACGGAAAACCTCGTGTAACGCTGTTCTCTGACCGTTACAATTTGACGGATGTCGAAACTTTGTAGAGTGCAATCATGAAAATTATTCAGAGTGGTGAGTTGATCAGTACTCTCCCCCAATTTACCAGAGGCAGAAAAATCACAGGAGGCAACCAGCCATTAATCACTTACTAATCAGTTAGTAATCACTACTTTATCATTAAAAAATCAGCAAAAAACCAGTCAACAGTCACCTTGCAGATGCCAAATCATCATGGTTCATTTATACTTTTGAAAGCATCGGACAGATGTGATATCACACTGGAGGGTACATGCTTAGGTATGACGAAGTGAGAGAGGAGTTCTTTTCCCTTTACGTTCTGAGTCTGTATTACAACGAAGATTACATTAAGCAGGCGAGTAATTTTGACACGCCTGAGGAATTTCAAAAACTCATTAATCATATATTGAACACTAAATTCCTATTCAATAATGAAGCAATACAAAGTGCGCGTACTTACTTGAAAAAACAGTTCCATTACAAAATCATTGACAAAGAGAAGTTCGATTGTTTCAAAGGTTCTGATAGAGGATCGTGGTTTGCCTTAATGTATATATATAACAACAGAATCAGTCCTGAAACCTCCTCGAGCGTGAATATCTTTGCACAAGATAATATTTACAACCCGAACTCAACTCCTGCATCCTTTTTTGAATTTGAAAACATTGATGAAATTAAAAATTTCTCACTTGATGAAGTACAAGCCGAAATGCAGGTGGGAATCTCCCCTAGCAATAAAGAAAAAAATAGAGATACACCTGAAAAATACTCGCGTAGATTTTATTTAACATCTGGCGCAGATCCCGACAACTACAGCCCGAATACAACATCCGAACAAGAACGCATTTGTACTTTGATGAGGTTTATTGATTTAGCTCCTGTAAGTTTAAGTCAGAAAATTTCCTATTTTCGTAAGTTGCATGATAAATGGCTAGAGCAATATAATACATTTCTTACTGATTATGACTGGCTAGATAAAAAAGATGAAAAGCAAGCTATCTATTGCTGGGAGTATCTGAGAAATAAAAATATGATCCCCTTTTATTTAAAACCATATAACACTGCAATGAGAATACAGATGATCATTGCATGCATGGATAGTTGGGACACTGGAGTTGAAGAAAAATATTTCTTTATTCAGAAAATGAAGCATGCTTGGCAGCAGGCTGTTTCATCACGTAAAAAAGACAAAAAGTAGATCAAGTTAATAATTTTCAGATATATATCATCCCTTTGAACATACCAGATTAACGGTGGAATCTCACGATTCTGCCGTTTTTGTATTATTTTTCAGAGGAGTAGTAATGAACAATTCTGAAGGATTGAAGCCGTTTCAGCAATCGCTCGCTGGTCTGCCACAGTGGGTGTCTGAACGTATATTGCAGCAGATAAATCAGTTAACCCGCTACGAGCCAGTGATCGGCATTATGGGTAAAACCGGTGTTGGGAAGAGCAGTCTGTGCACTGCCCTGTTTGCCGGAGATAATATATTGGTGAACAAGTGGGTGATGGGAGGACGCCTATTTGACATTTGGGATGCTTCCGAGAAAAAGAATGTAGAAATATCCCGTTTGCCCGGCTTCGGGAAGGTAAAGCACAATGATGTATTGGTTTTTAATTTCCCTTATCCCGGCCGATGGGACAGCCTGGGACTGAATTTAAAGACTTATTATGTAAAGCGCTGTGTGGCTGTGCCGGGTGATACCTTTGAAATTAGAAATGCACACTATAAGGTGCGTGGATATACGGAAACTCTAGGATGCGTAGCTTCACAGGACAGGTTGCAACAGCTTCAGTTGGCCGGAGAGGAACGAAATTGGGGCATAGTGATGAGGGCTTATCCCAATGATAGTTTGGTGAATTGGACGATAAAGGAGTTCGGCCCTTTTTATATTCCGGCTAAAGGTACGAGTGTGAAAATGAATACTGTTAACCGGATATTGTATAAGAATGCGATAGAGTGGGAGCAGAAAAAGAAATTGGTGCAACAGGGAGATTCATTTCTGTTGAACGATAGTATCATACAGGAATATCAGTTTAAGGAAGATTACTATTTTGTAACAGGCGACAAAGTAATGAATTCCAAAGATTCCCGTTATTGGGGATTGTTACCCAAAAAGTTTATTGTGGGAAAAGCGACATTGATATGGAAGTCCGTTGATTTGGATACGGATGAGATTCGTTGGAACAGGGTATTTAAAAGAATAGAATAATAGTAAGAAGCCAGATGAAATATTGTATAGTCAGCATCATGATAATTTGCTCTTCCTTCCTTTCGGTAAGTTGTACGGATAAGGCATTGGAAGACTCTTTGAAGTTGAGTGGTGAAAATCGCGCAGAATTAGAGCGTGTACTTTTACACTACAAAGACAATCCTAAAAAGAAGAAAGCTGCTGAATTCTTGATACGGAACATGAAATGGTGTCATGCCGAGGATTCTCCGTTTATGGATATATATTACAAGCAAGTAGATCGTTTACAGGCGAATGACAGCATATATGCAGAAGAGATGATTGCTTTCTATGATTCGATTTATAAACCGGAGTGGTTTCAAAATATGACTGTAACTTTCGATTTATGTACCATGAAGGCGGATTATTTAATAGATCACATAGACAGGGCTTTTCAGGCATGGCAGTCGCCTTGGGCAAAAGCATTGTCATTGGATGAATTTTGCGAATATATTCTTCCGCATCGTTTAGGGAATGAACCATTGGAGCCGTGGATGGCCATGTATCAGAAAACGTTTAAGTCTGTAGCGGATACAATGTATAATAGGAAGGTGGACGAGTTGTATGAAGTAATCAGCTGGATGGTTGTGGGGCACAGATATTATACACCTTCGTATGTGCCCGATCTAAGGCCTTCATCTTTGTTAGGGATAAAAGTGGGGGCATGTCCGGCCTATACGGCATTGGGAAGGTACATTTATAGAAGTATCGGTGTTCCCGTTGTTTCTGACTTTACTCCGAACTGGGCAAATCATGCCATGGGGCATGAATGGATTTCTATTATGGCAGATGGTAAATGTTATCCTATAATGCCGGGGAGTCCCTGCCGTTTTGGAAATCATATAAAAGGCGGAAGCTATCGCATGTCTAAGGCTTACCGCAATACTTACGGTGATCAGGGAGGACTTATAAAGGATGAAGAGGACATACCGCCCTTCTTTAAAAATCGCAGGATAATAGATGTGACGAATCAGTATATAGAGACAACGGACGTAGAGCTTGCTGATTGTTTTGATACAGAAACCAATACGCATTATGCTTATCTGTCTGTTTTTGACTTACGTGACTGGAAAGTGGTGGCGTATGGTGCGAAAAAGGGGGCGGGATATGTGTTCAAAGATATGGCTCGTAATGCAGTATATTTACCGGTTTTTTATTCCAAAGGGAATTATACTCCTGCTTATTATCCTGTAAAGGTGGATGAAAAAGGAAGAGTTTCATATCTGAATCCGGATGTAAAGCATAAGCGGAGAGTTGTTTTGACAAGGAAGTTTATGGATATGAATCCTAAGAAATGGATAAAGGCGATAAT
>ERZ894183.1310-NODE-1310-length-13794-cov-7.985225_pt1 | contig 13794 bp, 10 predicted proteins | sample MGYA00380279_ERZ894183 | MGnify/ENA primary metagenome ERZ894183 (study PRJEB32331, sample SAMN06328422) | human gut metagenome | biome: human gut microbiome; feature: stool | host: Homo sapiens | collected 2013-06-26 ... | reverse complement strand
GTATATATTTTTCGCAAAAAAACTATTAAATTTTCTCTAACTTATCCAAAAGATCTGTAAAATATTTTGGAAGCGGTGCATCAATTTCCATGTATTCTCCTGTTATTGGATGATGAATCCCGAGTATTTTTGCATGCAGTGTCTGTCCCTGAAGTTTAAATGGACATTTTGCAGGACCATAGACAGAATCCCCAAGAAGAGGATGATGAATACTTGCCATATGCACCCGGATCTGATGAGTACGCCCTGTTTCCAGTCGGCATTCAACATAGGTATAATTGGAAAATCTCTTCAATACTCTGAAATGTGTAATTGCCGGTTTCCCATTTTTATAATTGATACTCATTTTCTTACGGTCAATAGGATGTCGTCCGATGGGACCTTCTATTGTTCCCTCGTCTTCTTTTATCACACCATGAACGATTGCATGGTAAACACGATTCATATCGTGCACTTTAAATTGTTTTGCCATATTTTGGTGAGCAATATCATTTTTGCAGACAAGAAGAGAACCTGTGGTATCCATATCGATTCGATGTACAATTCCCGGTCGCATTACTCCATTGATTCCGGAAAGATCTTCCTTGCAATAATACATCAGGGCATTCACAAGGGTTCCGGTATAATGACCGGCAGAAGGATGAACAACCATACCTTTTGGTTTGTTTATGACTAAAATATCCGGATCTTCATAAAGAATATCGAGGGGGATATTTTCAGGCAAAATATCCGGTTCTGTCAGTTCCGGAACAATGATCTTTACAGTATCGCCCGAACAGGATTTATAATTTGCTTTTACCGATTTGTCATTTACATAGACCTGTTTTTCCTTTATTAATTTTTGAATATAAGAACGGGAAAGGTTCTCAAGATTTTCACTCAAAAATCTATCAATCCTTTCCCCGCTGCGATCGGCTGTAAATTTAATCTGTTCCATAATATACGAACCTTTCTGTTTTATACGAAGACAGTGATATCCTTATTGTTAATAAACCCAAGAATATGGTCGTTCATCCGGCGCCGGGGCATTATGAGCACACTCTTGTAAATGCAGTAATGTATCACTGCAAAGATAATCTGTCCGGAATTAACGGTATACTTCGTCCGGGAATCGTACATCGAATCGACATGGATACAACAGGTTCGCTTTTGATATGCAAAAATGATAAGGCGCATCAGATCATAGCAGAACAGCTAAAAGAACATTCGATTACCCGACGATATCATGCGATCGTTCATGGAAAGATAAAAGAAGATAACGGAGTGGTAAACGCTCCTATCGGAAGGCATCCCATTGATCGAAAAAAAATGAGTACGAAAGCAAAGAACGGAAAACATGCAGTTACCCATTATACCGTCCTGCGCAGATTTAAAGATTATACTTATATCGAATGCGAACTGGAGACAGGACGAACCCACCAGATTCGTGTTCATATGGCAAGCATTGGACATCCCATTCTAGGAGACAGTATGTATGGTCCGTCAAAATGTCCGTTTAAACTTCAGGGTCAGACATTACATGCAAAAGTTCTTGGAATCACTCATCCTTCCACAGGGAAATATATCGAAGTCGACGCACCTCTTCCGGAATATTTTAATAAACTTCTCAAACAATTAGAAGAACGCTGATTTTGTTGAAGGAAAAAAGAAAAGAAAATAGAAATTTGATTGTATTTTTCTTTGTTTTTAGTTATAATACTCACATATAGTTCATTTGTATATGTATTTTTTATGCAAAATCACATATTGTTGACGTAAAGGAGAGTGACCTTAAATGAAAACAAATACGATCATTACTATTGGAAGAGAATTCGGAAGTGCCGGCCGGGAAATCGGATATAAAGTAGCCAAAGAATTCGGAATCAAACTTTATGACAAAGAAATGCTGGCCCGTGCAGCAAAAGAAAGCGGAATCTGTGAAGAAATATTTGAATCACATGACGAAAAACCTACAAGCAGTTTTCTCTATTCACTAGTAATGGATACATATTCAATGGGATATTCCGGAAACACCTATACAGATATGCCGATCAATCATAAGGTTTTTCTTGCACAGTTTGATGCAATCAAAAAAATCGCAGATGAAGGACCTTGTATTCTTGTCGGAAGATGTGCAGATTATGCACTTGAATCATATAAAAATGTAGTAAGCGTTTTCATTCATGCCGATCTTGATGCAAGAATACGCCGTATTGCAAGGATCTATAATCTGACGGATGCGAAGGCAAAAGATATGATCTTAAAAACAGATAAAAAACGAGCAGGTTATTATAATTATTATACAAATAAAAAATGGTCCGACTCAAAAAGCTACGAACTTTGTCTTACAAGTTCCGAACTTGGCATAGACGGAACGGCGAATGCGATTATTGACTATGTAAAACTAAAAGAAAGTATTGCGAAAGAAAGCAAACGAATTTAAATAAAGAAACTTAGAATAACTTAAAAAGCCCGAAAACTATAAAACCGATCTTGAAATTAAGATGATGTTTTATGATTTTCGGGTTTTTATTGTGTAATTTCATAATTTTTATTCATTGATTTTAGTTGATTTGTGTAGTATAATTAAAATAATAGGTAATTTTTGTATGAAATAACGAAAAAGGAGCGGGAACATTTTATGAAAAAGCTGAAACTCTTTAGGAAAATCAAAAGCATATTGAGCATTTTGCTCATATCACTACTTATCATACCTCTATGCAGCGGTATCGGAATTCATGCCAAGGAAAAAAACACAGAATCAAACGAATATAAAATTTATCCGATTCCTCATTCTGTTGTATATGATAACGAACAATTTGTGATGTCAGATAGAGTTCATGTTGTCTTCGAGGAAGGTATAGATAAAGCTACACAGAACTTTTTGGAAGAAGTTATAACAGACTATGGGAAAACAGTTGTACATTCTGAAGAGATCGTCAACGGAGAAACTACGATCCTGTTGGGAATAAAAGGTTCCAATGGAAAAGCGGACAGCTATATCAATAAAAATACAACGATTAAAACGTCTGATCTTTTCAATCGAACTGATTCATATATACTTAGCGCCAAAGAAAATATTATCTCAATCGTAGGAAAAGATACCGACAGTACATTTTTCGGTATCGCTACGTTACAGATGATGCTTACATCTTATGAAGATCCAGCCCTTCGCAGCGTACAGATCGAGGATTTTTCTGACATACAATATCGAGGATTTATTGAAGGCTTTTACGGAGGGTGGGATTATAAATCACGGGAAAGCCTTATGAGATTTGCACGTGATGTTAAAATGAACCATTATATTTATGCATCAAAAACTGATCCTTATCATACATCAAAATGGGGAGAACTTTATCCGCAAAGCGAAATCGATCAGATACAAAAACTTGTAAAAGTAGGTGAAGAGACAAAATGTTACTATACATGGTCCGTACATATTTCGGGATTTTTCACCAATTTAGATACATCGAATGAAACCGCCTATAATGAACGGTATCAGAAACTACTTGCAAAATTCCGTCAGCTTTATGACGCAGGCGTTAGAAAATTTGACATTTTAAATGACGACTTCGGACAAGGAACTCATGAAGATGTAGTAAATCTTTTAAATAAGCTGACAAAAGAATTCATTATTCCAAACAACTGCAAGCCGATCACTTACTGTATGCAGGGATATAACAAAGCATGGTCAAAAGAGGCTGAATTAAGTGCATTAAAAAAACTTGACAAGTCAATTATCCTATATTGGACAGGTGATGACGTAAACTCGCCGATCACACAGGAAACAATCGATTATGTTTCAGAGAAAACAGGACACAAAGTTTGTTTCTGGCTGAATTATCCGGTAAACGAACATGGAAAATCAGGACTTTATCTTGGAGATATCACACATTACGCCCGCGATGGCATAACAGGACTTACAGGAGCTGTCTCAAACCCTTCCCGCTTTGCACAGAGTAATAAAGTCGGTCTGTTCCAGCTTGCATCACTATTCTGGAACAATACTAATTACACTGCAAACGCGCAAACTGTTTGGCAGGATGCATTCCGTTATCTTGAACCTGAAGTACAGGACGCTTACTTTAAAATTGCATCTAATGTTGCAAACTGTCCTCGTTCCGTACGTGTACCGCAAGGCTTTCCGGAATCAGAATATCTGAAAGAAAAGCTTGAAAATGTTACAGCTAAAATCAGTAATGGAGAGAACTTGAAAAATGATAAAGAAACGGCAGCTTTAAAATCGGAATTTGAATCTATTCTTGCTGCAATCGAAACATTTAGATCAACATGTGACAATGCTGATTTAAAATCAGAATTAGATCCATGGCTGAAATCACTGCAAGATATCGCTTCAGGCGGAAAGGCAATTATCGAAAGTATCATTGCTATTCAAGAAAAAGACATAGATACAGCTTGGGAAACGTTTGCAACAGCAGGCAAGGCGCTACAAACATGGAATACATATCCGACAGCAGAAGGAGTAAAAGAAGGCGCAGAAGCAGGAAGTAAACGTATCCAACCGTTCGTATCGAAAGCAGCCGCAACGGCAAAAAATAAATTAACACCGTTTTTCGATCCTGATAATACGAATGTAATTCCTTCGTTTTATGCAGTTCTTGCAGGTGTAAAACGAACAGATGATACTGTTTCCGCAAAATTATTTGACAAAGATCCATCAACTGCCGGCGAATGGAATCAAAACCAAAAGATAGGAGATTACTATGGCGTAGATTTAGGTCGTGTTATCCCTGTAACAGATATTACAATTCTTCAGGGAGCATCAGAAACTGATCATGACTATTTCCACAATTTCGTTTTAGAATATTCTGAAACAGGTGAAGACGGTTCATGGGTCACAATTCAGGAGTACAAAGAAACAGATGAATCACATAAAATAGAAAAAACAGGGTTAAACATAAATGCACGCTATGTGCGTCTGCGTCTTACCAAGACAGGAACGACAACTCCGAACAAAGCAAATTATTGGACAAAAGTACGCGAATTTACAGTAAATAAGAAATTTACTGACGGGGAACGTATTTATACAAATATTGAAAAATTAAAAGAGACTCCGATCCACATTTACGAAAACGAATTTCGTATAAGAGACATTAAGGATTTAGAATTAAAACCGAATGAATATGTCGGTATCAAAATGACCTCCCTTGTCTCAGTGTCTGATATTTTTTCCGAATCAGACGAATTTGAAAAAGCAAAAATACAATATTCAACAAATGGAATTGAATGGACAGATGCGAAAAATTTCAAAGGGCCACAACCGATGCGATATGTCCGTCTTGTCAATCAGACAAATGAAACGCTAAAAGGATCATTGACAAAACTAGGTATTTCCGTAAATAATCTTAAGATCACACCGAAGATGAGCGAAACAAGTTTTACAAATCCGCTTAAAGAAGGTACGTGGGAGAATATGTTTGATGGAGATTTTACAACCCATGCCTGGACGAATCAGGGTCAAAATAATGGCGGATACATTATTATAGACCTCGGAACTTCAACACCGCTTTATGATGTTACAATCGTCACAGCGGATGGAAAACCTCATTTATACGATGCAGATATACAAATCTCCTCTGATAAAAAAGAGTGGACCACGATCGCGTCTGTAAAAAATGACAATACAAAAGTGGAACCTCCCTATCGTTATGTAAGAGCAAATGCCCAGGGAGCTAAGAGCAGATATCTTCGTATTCTCGTAACAGATGACGTTATCGGTAAATATGATAATCCGTTCCTTTGTATCAAAGAAATTGAATTTAACAAAAATATTGAAGAAAATACAAGTACATATCCGATTGCTTCGAGTGCAGAAGGTAATCTTGAAAAATGTATCGATCAGGATCTGTCCACTGTATTTACAACAGAAAACAAAACTGCCGGATGGCTGGAATATAAACTGACAGACAATACAAAATTAAAATCGTTCTCTATTTTGCAAGATGTACATACTATTTCCGAAGCTAATGTAAAGGTACGAACCGGAACTGATAAATGGAAAGACTTAGGTACATTTGATAAGGGAACAAAAACTTTTGATGTATCAGAATATGACAATATTTTCGCGATTCGACTTGAATGGGCAGAGGGAAAAGCGCCTTCTATATATGAAATTTATACAAACGAAGATGAAAAACAAAATACAGATGATATCGGAATCTATGTAGAACAAATCATCGATACAGAAGCAGATTCCGAAAAACCAAAGCCTGAACAACCTGAAATCCCGGATTCAGAAAATCTTGCTATAAACCGTCCGGTAGAGGTATCAGGAACCGAGCTTGACAGAGATCAAAAAGATTTTGCCGTGGACGGGAACCGTGAGACAAGATGGAACAGCAATTACATCAAAGGCGATCATGCATCTGAAGAAGCATGGATCATCGTTGATCTCGGTGAAGAAACAAATATCATCGAATCACTTACTGCAGAGTATTTTAATTTAGTTTATCCGACAGACTATGACGTTCTCGTATCTGCTGATAAAGAAAACTGGATCACTGCAAAAACGATAAAAAACGAACCGAACGGAGCAGCCCATCCAACAGATGAAATTTCACTTGATCAACCAATCATCGGAAGGTATGTCAAATTATTATTCCGTGAATTAAACAGTGCTGCTGTCGGAAACTGTGTAGGTTTAGAAGAGCTTACCATAACAGGAAAGAGGATATCCTCCGAAACAGAATTAAAAGAATATATGCCGATCAGCGATATTAAAATCGACAAAGGTACGTCACAAGAAGAATTAAGAAAGCTGCTTCCTTTAATTATCAGTGGAAAGCTTGCATTAAAAGACAGTGATAAAATACTGGACTTGGCATCATTATTTGTAAACTGGGATCTTTCAGAATATACTTCTGCTGAAGATACGATCCTCACTTTAAAAGGGAATTTGATCGGTGCAGGAAAAGCAACTGGAGACGAGATTTCCCTAAATGTGATCATAGGCACCGGATCAACAGAACCTCCTGTTGACCCTGAAGGTCCTACCGATCCGGAAGGTCCTACTGATCCGGAAGGTCCTACCGACCCGGAAGGTCCTACCGACCCGGAAGGTCCTACTGATCCGGAAGGCCCTACTGATCCGGAAGGTCCTACTGATCCGGATACACCTGATTCAGGAAAGATTGAACAATTAAAACAGGAATTAGCTCTACTCATTGAAACTGCTCAAGCAAAAGTGGAATCCGGTAAATACACAGACGAAACAGTCAAAATACTTAAAGAGCAAATCATAAAATCTGAGGCGCTTTTAACAGACAACGTCACTGCCGAACAACTTGAACAGCAAATCAATAGTATTAAAAAATCAATCAACGGATTAACCGAAAAAAAAGCCGACTTAGAAACTTCTGACCGGCCAAATCAAAACATCACTCATTCAGAAAAAAGTACAGCAGTAAAAACAGGTGACTCAACTCATATAATACCTCTATTTCTGCTGATGATTTGCACCGGATTTTCCTTGATCCTATTCAGGAAAAGAAATACTTATAATAAATAATAGGTGTTGACATGCGATAATGTCACATATTATAAAAACACATCCGATGGATTAAACATCGGATGTGTTTTACTTGCCGCTAGTTTATTCACTTTTAAGATCTTATTTAACGTCTCGATATCGTGCGCTGCGGCCAACCTTTAATATCTCCTGTTAAAATAGCGTGAAACATTCGTTCTTTTGTTCCCGGATGTTCTTTGTTAAGTTCTCTTAAAAGTTCTTTTGCATATTGCCGCTTCGTATGTCCGTCTACAGGACATTTTCCTTTTACAACCGGAAGAGAATATTTATTGCGAAAACCGATTACTTCCATTTCATCTATAAACATCATAGGACGGATAACAGTAAGATCCATACGATCTAAATATGTTTTTGGAGAAAAGGAATAAAATCTTCCTTCAAAAATCAATGAGAGCAACATTGTTTCAATAATATCATCTTTATGATGAGCATAAGCCACTTTATTACACCCCATCTCCTTAACCGCCTCATTTAAGGCGCCTTTACGCATTTTTGCACAAAGCGAACAAGGATTACTCTCTTGGCGTACATTAAAAAGAATATCATAAATATCTGATTTTACTATTTTATAAGGAACTTCTAATTCCCTGCATAAATTTTGAATCGGTTCCAAATTAAAATATGCAAATCCAAGATCTACAGTTACAGCACTTAAATCAAACTTACGGGGATAAAACCGTTTTAATCCATGAAGCGCATAGAGCAGGGTAAGGCTGTCTTTTCCGCCCGAAATACCTACCGCAATATGATCCCCTTCCTGTATCATACTATATTCATCCACTGCTTTACGCGTATAACTGAGTAACCGTTGTAACTGCATTTTCTTCCTACCTTTCATGATTGATCTGTAATTATAACGTTTATATTATATCGGCAGAAGAATATAAATACAAGTCGAAAACTTACAGAAAATCATAGAATCACCGGTTGTTTATGAAAAAAATCAGATTACGATCCGTAAGTTAAAAATAGTAATAAATAATCAAAGAATTTGATTGAAATTCATCTCTGATAGAGATAAGATATTGTTTAGGGAAAATTTATTTTTTATTTTTTTGTAAATAGATGTCCCGTAACTATATTTTACCAGAAAAGAGAGTATTAAAATGAAAAACAAAGGAATATCTATTCGTGAAATATTAATCATTACATTTGGAATGTTTCTTGTAGCCGCAGGGGTTTATTTCTTCATGATTCCCGGAAATATCGTAGCCGGAAGTGTTTCCGGTCTGGCTCTCGTATTATCGAAATTGTTAGGGATACAAGTTTCTGTATTAACATTTATCTTAAATACATTCCTTCTTATTATCGGGTTTATCTTCATCGGAAAAGAATTTGGAGCAAAGACAGTGTACACATCTATGCTTCTCCCTGTATATCTTTGGATTTTCGAGCATTTCATACCACTTGACAAATCGATTACCAATGAACAGGTAATCGATCTCGTAATTTATGTTCTGCTGATTGCTCTTGGTCAGGCATTACTGTTCCATGTAAACGCATCTTCCGGAGGATTAGATATTGTGGCAAAGATGCTGAATAAGTTTACACATATTGAAATAGGAAAAGCACTGACAATTTCCGGGCTTATCACTGCAATGACTTCTATATTTGTTTACGATATACCGACACTTATTATCAGTCTTCTCGGAACATATGCAAACGGAGCAGCAGTAGACTATTTTATTGACGGCTTTAAAAAACGAAAACGCGTATGTATTATTGCAGATGATTACCGTCCGATCCAACAATATATTATTCATGATCTAAATCGCGGAGCAACTTTATATACAGCTCAAGGCGCTTATGACGAAACACACAGAACCGAATTGATCACAATTATCACACAACAAGAATATCGTACACTTTTAAATTATCTTCATTCATGTGGGCAGAAAGTATTCGTTACCGTCTCTACTGTAAATGAAGTGATCGGTCAATGGAATTCAAAATAAATACTTATACCTCGCGAAGTTTCACTATGTTTGCAGCCTGCCGGCGTCTGTCTTCATCAATGGCTGCATAATGCTTTTTCGTTGTATTTACATCTTTATGTCCGAGAACATCGGCAACAAGATAAATATCTCCTGTTTCTTTATAAAGGGAGGTACCGTAGGTACTTCTAAGCTTATGAGGAGTTATTTTCTTGTTAGGCGTTACTTCCCGGGCATATTTTTTTACCATATTCTCAATAGCTTGAACGCCCATACGTTTTCGCTGAGTAGATAAGAAAAGCGCATTTTCATGCCCCGGAAGCGGGAGAGTAGTTCTCCGTGTTGTATACATATATGTCTTTAGTGCATTTTCCACTTCTTCGCCAAAATATACAATCATTTCATTTCCGCCTTTTCGCATCACTTTGATTCCATTATTTTCAAAATCCACATCATTGATATCCAGCCCCACGCATTCCGAAACACGAATGCCCGTTCCTAAAAGCAAAGTTAATATAGCAAGATCTCTGTTTCTCGTTTTCTCAAAATAAGCCTTTTTCTGTCCGGTTAAATGATCGCCTCCATGATCAACATAATCAAGCAATCGGACAACTTCATCCGCATCAAGACGAATAATTGCCTTTTCGTGAAGTTTAGGCATATCTACAAGAAGAGTCGGGTTTTTCGATATTGCCTGACGTTTAAAATAATATCCATAAAAGCTACGAAGCGCTGACATTTTTCTTGCAAGTCCTTTTTCTGTATTTGTAACTTGCTTTTCATCATTTTTATATACTTTTAAATATTCTTGGTATTCCTCAATATCAACCGGTTCAAGATTTTCTATATCTGCCAATGTAAACTGATCGATCGTATAGTTTTTATAAACCGGATTATTTTCCATTAAAAAACGGAAAAACACACGAATATCGTATGCGTAGGAAATTCGTGTGTTAGCGGATGTCGTTGGCTCTATAGCTCTGAAATAATCTTTCGCAAACGATGGTAATGTTTTTAATATTTCCCTTAGCCGTAATGTATAATCGATATATTTTTGTTCATGATATGTTTTTACATCATAACTTACACGTAAACCTTCATCTGAAGTATTTTCCTTATTTGCCATAATTATATTCCTCCTTTATTTATTCGGATATACATATTATATCAAATGTATATCTTTACGTCCATATCTTTTGGAAAAATCAGTATTTGTCGTATAGATTGATCTATATTATAAGACAGCCGATAAAAATGAGTATTACTTCTATTTCTCACGGCTGTCGGTTGGAGTGTATATATCAATACATAGGGTGTATATTGATACCGATTTAAACATATCATTCAGTCATATACATAATCATAAGATTTTCTCCCGAATAAATTTTATCAGAAGAAAGTCCGTTTATCTCCTTAAGAATTTTAACATATTCTTCTGTCGAACTATATTTTTCAGGAAGATTTTCATTTGCGATATCCCACAAAGTATCGCCTTTTTCAATCTTAATACTTTTATAATAGATATAAGTACTTTCGTGATCCGGCGTATCCTTTTCCTTTGCGGAAACAAAAAATGCACTAAACGACATACTTACAAATAAAACAATAACAACTCCCACGAATAAATTACGAGCATGTTGTTTTAATATAGCCGATTTTTTTGATCTTTTTTCATTTCTTTTTCCCTTCATAATAGTATCCCCTTTATCTCTGCTTATTTTTACACTTTGTTTTCTCTTATTATTTTGTAATATTCAGTCTGCAAGAAAAATGTATACATGTATTCTTCGATTCGAATATTTGTTCCGCGAACTTATGTTCTATATTTGGATTATACAATAAGAACAAATGTTTGTCAACACGGAAATCGAACATATTTTCGCAACAAATGTTTGCTTTTTGTTCTTCGTTGTGTTACCATTATTTTAATAAAATAAACGGACTATAATATCGGAGGAAACTATGTCACAAGGAAAAATAAGTAAAAAACAACAGGAAATTTTAGAATATATTAAATCACAGATTTTGGAGCGAGGCTTTCCGCCGGCTGTCCGTGATATTTGTGAAGCAGTTCATTTGAAGTCAACTTCTTCTGTTCATTCACATCTTGAAACATTAGAAAAAAACGGTTATATTCGGCGCGATCCGACAAAACCCCGTGCGATCGAAATTTTGGACGATATGTTCAACCTGACGCGGCGTGAAATGGTTCATGTACCGATTATCGGGCAAGTTGCCGCAGGAGAACCGATTCTGGCTCAGGAAAACATTGAAGATTACTGGCCGGTTCCCGCTGATCGTATGCCGAATAAACAGACATTTTTTTTAAAGGTAAAAGGAGAAAGTATGATCAATGCCGGTATACTTGACGGCGATATGGTTCTTGTGGAAGAAGATTCCACAGCTTCTAATGGAGATATGGTCGTTGCGTTGATCGAGGACGGAGCAACCGTAAAAACATTTTATAAGGAAGAAGGAGTTTTTCGTCTCCAGCCTGAAAATGATTTTATGGATCCGATCATTGTAAAGAATGTTACTATTTTAGGTAAAGTTATTGCTGTGATGAGATTTTTCTCATAACTTCCGAATATAAAGTACCGAAAAAATCATAAGACAAAAAGAGAAGTATCCTGTATTTAAAGATTTTGGATACTTCTCTTTTTGGTTTTTAATCAGGTTTTCTAAAAACTTGCTTCTCTTCCGCTGACTGCACCGCTCGCCCATGCCCATGTCAGATTATATCCACCGCACATGCCATCTACGTCGAGTATTTCTCCTGCAAAATAAAGTCCCGGAACATAACGCGATTCTAAAGTATCAGGATGAACGTCCTTTGTATCGATACCTCCTCGGCAAACCTGTGCCTGCTCATAAGAATTTGTTTCTGTTACAATCACTTTAAAATTCTTGATTAAACGGACAAGCTGCTGAATTTCTTTTTCTGCAAACACTCCGACTTTTTTCTCTTTTGAAATCCCTGCTTCTTTCACCCAAAGATCGGACAACTTTTTATTAGATAACCCTGTGAAAAATTGATCTGCTCTCTTATACGGACGCATTTTCGCCCGTTTTATTAAAAACTTTTCCAGCTCATCTTCCGAAAATTCCGGCATAAAATCAAGAATCGCCTGAACTTTTTTCTTTTTATATAATGCAATCGCCGCATATCTGCTCACTTGAAATACAGGAATACCTGATATGCCATAATTGGTCAGTTGTAATTCTCCCGTATCTTTTGCCAGACATTGATTTTCCGACCATATCGAAACAGTTCCCTGAACTCTTACTCCTGCGATTGATTTAAAAAATTTTTCTTCACATCTTAATTGTACAAGAGCAGGAAGAACAGGAATTATTTTATGTCCGAGTTTTTTTGCCAGATCATAACCGGAACCATCGGATCCGCTGGCAGGGAAAGCTCTGGATCCCGTACACAGGATTACATGATCCGCATATATTTTCCCCTTTTTCCCGTCTTTAACAATCTGAAGAGTAAACCCCTTTTTACGAGGGAAAATATCCGTGCATTCTGTTTGAAGTCTTACATCGATTTGCAGACGCTCTAATTCCATTTTCAAAGCCTCAGTTACAGACGATGCCTGATCCGAATAGGGATACATGTATCCATTTCTGTTTTTCGCATAAACGCCGAGTTCTTCGAACAATTTTATAATCTGCTCTGCATTAAATTTCTCAATGATCTTCCATGGAAATGATTCGTTATCAGAGTGATAACAGCTTCGATCCTGATAAGTATTTGTAAAATTGCATCGTCCGTTCCCTGTCGAAAGAATTTTTTTCCCGACGCGGTCCATATGTTCCAATACAACTACTTCTGCCCCGTTTGAAGCTGCTGTGATCGCTGCCGTCATCCCGGCTGCTCCCGCCCCGATTATCGCTACTTTTCTCATAATATAAATCCTTTTCTTTTCTAAGCATCAAAACACTGTTTTAAAGCGACTGAAGTTTGGATCTGTCAATAACTCCTGCATCAATCAAACTTTGAAGAGATTTTAAAATGCCCAGCTTCGCATGCTGCCATGTAAGACCGCCTTGAAAATAAACGGCATAGGGAGGTTTGATCGGACCATCTGCAGATAGTTCAATCGAGGACCCTTGTACAAATGCTCCGGCAGCCATGATGACTTCACTGTCGTATCCCGGCATTGCCCAAGGTTCGGGAGTTACATAACTGTCTACCGGAGCCGCTGCCTGAATTCCCTGGCAAAATGCAATCACTCCATCTGCACTGCCAAACGTAACTGCCTGAATAATATCATGGCGGCTTTCCGTTCCGTTCGGTACCACTCCAAAGCCCAGGCGCTCATAGAT
>ERZ894183.1301-NODE-1301-length-13819-cov-8.822726_pt1 | contig 13819 bp, 8 predicted proteins | sample MGYA00380279_ERZ894183 | MGnify/ENA primary metagenome ERZ894183 (study PRJEB32331, sample SAMN06328422) | human gut metagenome | biome: human gut microbiome; feature: stool | host: Homo sapiens | collected 2013-06-26 ... | reverse complement strand
ATATTATTTAATTAAATTAATAAATGTACTTAAATAAAAGAAAGGAGAAAAGTATGAAAAAGATTTCTGTGGTGTTGATTGCGGCGTTGGTCGTATCTTTGCTTTTTGGATGTGGAAAGAGCGACGATGCGAAAGGTACAGGGAAAACAACTTTGAGCGTTTGGTATTGGGGAGAACAAGAAGTGCCGGGATATAAGGCGTATATGGAAGAGATGGTAAAACGGTATGAAAAAAAGAACCCTGATATTAAAGTGGAAGCTGTTCTTCAGGAAAGTGATAATCTGTATACGGCATTTCGTACGGCAGAGGCGGCAGGGGAAGGTCCGGATATTCAATATATGTGGGGCGGAACTCAGGCAATGGAAGATGTTTGGAAAGGAAACGTAGCTCCGATTAGTGACTATATTTCTGAAGAAGAACTCTCGGTTATTCCGAAGTCGGCATTGGCTCAGACGAATTGGAACGGGAAACAATGGGGAATCCCGGCATATGGATTTACATATGGGATTGCCTATGATAAAGAAGCAATGCGTACTGCCGGAGTAGATCCGGAAAATCCGTTTACTACATGGGATGAATTTTTAGAGTGTTGTGAGAAATTAAAATCATCAGGAATTACGCCGTTAGGAATGGGGTTAAAAGACGGATATTTACCGGCGTGGATCGGGATTTTTTTGGGACAGCAAAATATGGACAGCGTGAATGATATGATTTCCCTTATGAGTGGACAAGAAAGCTTTACAGATAAAAAATACTCTGAATGGCTGGAAAAAATTGCAGAGCTGAAAGAAGCCGGATATATTAACGAAGATATACTTTCATTAGACTTATATCAGGGGCAGCAGTTGATCGAAAGCAAAAAAGCGGCAATGACACTTCATACACAGCCGTATGCGGTATCATTGGAAAAATCATTAGGGTCAGATCAGATCGGTTTTGCAAAAGCGCCAGTATTCGGAACCGGAAAATTTGCGGATTCAGTTGCAACTCCGAGTCAGGTATATGTAATACCAAACAGTGCGAAACATAAAGAAGAGGCGGCAGACTTCTTATTGTTTTTACAGGAAGAAGATAATATTAAATATCTGTATGAATCGGCAAATGCGATGATGCCGAATAATAACTTTGATGAAAGCTGGGTATCCAGCGAAATTGACAGAAAAGTTTTGGAATGGCAGAAAGAAGACAATAATTTTTGTTATCAGTTGTATTTTGCACCTATGTTTGAAACAGATGGTCTGATTCCGACGGTACAGAAGATGTTTTCAGAAGGGTTAGCGCCAAAGGATGCAGCGGTGGAATTAGATGAGGCGCTCGGGAAATGTATGGAACAAAATCCTGAGGTTCATGATGCGTTTTTAGAATGGAGTGTAGAAGAATAGTTCTGAAAAGAGGAAAGCCTCTGTTTCAAAGGAAGGGATTGATATGAAAACGAACAGGATGAAAAAGTTCACGCCGTATTTCTATATATTACCAACCTTTATCATTTTGGCGGTTGTAATTGTAATTCCGATTATTTATGTTATTATCCAAAGCTTCTATACGACCTTTGCAAATGAGAGTGTTTTTGTAGGTCTGAGAAATTATAAGATGGCATTTGAAGACGAACTTTTGCTGACTGCGTTGAAGAACAACTTGAAATTATTTTTATGCGTTCCGATATTGACAGTGCTTTCACTTGCCATTGCATCAATTTTATATAACAAAATCAGAGGGTGGAGGTTTTACAGAAGCGTTATTTTTATTCCGTACATACTGGCAATTCCGGTTGTGGGCATTGTATTTTCATATTTACTGCAGTACAACGGAGTTATCAATTCTATTTTGCGGACAATCGGGTTGGAGAATATGGCGTTGGATTGGTTGGGAGATCCGAATTTGGCATTCCCGAGTGTGGCAATAGTTATTATGTGGAAGCAGATCGGTTTCGGAGTTGTTTTGTTTTTGGCGAGAATGATGTCAATAGATAAAACATTGTATGAATCGGCTGATGTAGACGGAGCTACATGGTTTCAGAAATTTATGCACATTACCGTGCCGCAGACAAAATCGATTATTGAATTTTATGTGATCATCACTCTTATTGAAATGTTGAGTTGGGTGTTTAATTTCATTTATGTCATGACGGCAGGCGGCCCGGGAAATAAGACGCTTGTGTTGGAATATTTGATTTATAAGAAAGCGTTTGGCGGTGGTGATTTCAATATTGCAATGGCGATCAGCGTAGTACTTCTTGCTATTGCGGCAATATTGATTGTAATACATCAGATTGTTATGAGAAAAGAGGAGTGAAAGAATGAAACGAAAAAGAGGAGGAATAGTCTCCCAGCTATTGATGATTTTACTTGTGGTCGTTATTATCTTTCCGTTATATTTTATGACAGCGAATTCGTTTAAAACGCATGAAGAATATGTCAATAATATGGCAGGCCTTCCGCAAACATTTACAGTACAAAACTTTGTGGAAGCTTTCCGGGGAAAACCGTTCGGACAATGGTTTATGAATAGTTTGATTCTTACAGTTGCAGCGGTTTTTATTACGGGAATCATTGCACTGCTGGCAGGATATGCCTTTGCAAAGATGAGGTTTAAAGGGAAAAAAGTGTTGTTCAACATGATCGTTCCGCTGATGTCTGTTCCTCCGGTTGTTATGATTATACCGCAGTTCCGGATTATTAAAATATTGGGTCTGGTAAATACACGTGTTTCTGTGATATTAATATATATAGGAATTATGTTGCCTATGACGATATATTTGATGAGAAATTTCATGAAAACAGTACCGGATTCTTTGTTAGAGGCAGCGGAGATTGACGGGTGCAGTAAGCGGAAGGCGTTGACAAAGATTATGATTCCGCTGAGCGTTCCGGCGCTTATTACTTCATCACTTGTAAATCTTGTATGGGTATGGAACGAGCTGTTGATTTCGCTTGTTTTTCTTCAGAAAGAAGAATTGCGAACCTTAATGGTAGGGATTACTTTATTTAAAGGACGTTTCACATTAAATATACCTGTTATTATGGCAGGGTTGGTTATTGCGACAGTGCCGATCGTGTTGATATATATATTTGCGCAGAAATATCTTGTTGAAGGTATGTTGGCAGGTTCGGTCAAAGAGTAAGAAATAAAGGGGGATATGCTTTGAAAATCTATAATCCGACAGATATAGGAGATCGAAATAAACTAATGATCTTACGGCTGATAAAAGTATATGATGGAATTTCCAGACAGGAAATTTCAAAAAGGATGCATTTAAGTGCACCGGCGGTAAGTAATAATGTAGCGGCCTTGATCGAAAACGGGATTGTATATGAAAACGGCTGTGACGATACGAGCTTGGGAAGAAAGCCGAGACAATTAAGTTATAAAGGAGACCTTTATTATGTGATTTCGGTTGAATTGATGCCTAAAAAAGTTCGTGCAGGTATTGCAGATCTGTACGGTGAAGTTCAGCAGTGGACAGAAAAGGAGATCATAGTAGAAAACGGAGTGGACGAGGTTCTCGGGCAGTTGGATTCTGCGATAGACGAGTTGCTTGAAAAGCGAAAAAAGGATGTAGATGTGATTGCGATCGCAGTAGGTGTTCCTGCGCTGACAGGCCAGAATGATTTAAACGATCTCTTTGGAACATATTTGCCGGAATGGAAAAATGTCGATTTGAAAGAGCATATTTTACAGAAATATAATGTAGAAGCGATTATTGTAAATGACGTTGAATTGGCGCTGATCGGAGAACGTGAAAGAGGCGTAGGAAAAAAACAGACGAATATTGTTTACATAAAATACGGAGAAGGCTTTGCGGCAAGGGCGATTGTGGACGGATATCTTCTAAAAGGAAATAATATGGCGGCGGGAGAATTAGGTTATTATCTAGAATCATTGGAAGAGATGACAGATGAGTTTGTATGCCCCGGACGATTTGAAAAAAAGGTGTGTCAAAATATTTTCTCAGAATGCGGTGAAAAAAACGGCTTGTCAGATCTTATTTTGCGAGCTGAACAAGGTGATGAGGCGGCAGATGCCATTGTGAAAAAAATTATAAGAAAAATCGCCGTTGTCATCGCCAATACCGTATTGATGTTAAACTCTGAGATGCTGATATTAGGTGGAGATTCAGAAATTTTTACAGAGGAAAATATTGTTGAGATCAAGAAAATATTAGAAAAAGTTTGTCCGTTTGTTCCTGAAGTCGTAACTTCAAAGTTAGGCGCAGATGCTCCGATCATAGGTGGGATAAAAGTTGCATTGGATTATGCGGAAGAGCAGATCATTATGCTCTGGAAATCATAGGAGAATGATATGGAGGCATATATGGACATATTACTGAAAGAAAGACTGGTATCTTATTATGAAAAACATATTTTAGAAGATGTGATGCCATTTTGGGATCGGAGGTGCATAGATAAAGAATACGGCGGATATATTACTTGTTTTGACAGAGAAGGAAAGATGACAGATGATAAGAAATATATTTGGTTTCAAGGGCGTCAGCTATATATATATTCACTGCTTTATAACAAAGTACGCAAAAAGAAGGAGTGGTTGGAAAATGCAAAGCATGGTTTTTCATTTCTTGTAAAATATGGGTATGCGGGCGATGGAAGATGGAATTATGTATTGGACAGAAAAGGGAATGTTTTGGAAGGTACAATCTCAATATTTTCTGATTTTCATGTTTTGCAGGGGGTGGCAGAATACCTTAAAATAGAAGAAGTAAGAACGCCGGAAAATATGGAACTTTTAAAAACTTGTTATGAAACGATGGAAAAAAATGTATTTGATCCATGGTTTAAAGAAATATATGAAAATACATGGAGCCCGGTTTTTATATGGCATGACATGTATCTGACATGTCTGTCTACAACGGAAACATGTGCGGAAGTATTGGGGACGGATGTTACAAAAAAACTTTTGAATGAATGTGTCGATAAGATTGCTAACTGGTTTGCAAATGATGAATATAACGTAGTGTTTGAAGCGGTTACAAGAGAAAATAAAATTGATATTGAGTCAGACAAAGGCCGCTTTATTAATCCGGGACATATGCATGAATCAGCATGGTTTCTTATGAAGGCAGGAGTATTGCTGGAAGACAAGCAGATTACTATGCGCGGTATACAGATTGCCCGTTGGGCAAATGCCGTCGGAAAAGATGAAGAGTATGGTGGAATTATTTCATATGCAGACGCATTGGGGGAAACACCTCGCCCGATCGACTGGTTTAAAGAAACGAACTCTTTATGGAATGAAAAAGTATGGTGGCCGAATGCGGAGGCGTTGACAGCTTATGCACAGGCGTATTGCTATACGAAAGACAGTTATTTTCTTCAAGAATTTTTAGATCAGCATAATTATTGTAAAGAAAAGTTTTTTGATTCACAATATAAAGAGTGGTTTGAACGACTGGAATATGACGGAACCGTAAAAAACAGTGCAAAAGGAACACCGTGGAAATGTGCGTTTCATCTTGTGAGAGCGCTTGTGTTTACATTAGAAGCATTTTCGGAAATGGAGGCGGTATAGTGTATTTTCTGGGGATTGACGGAGGGGGAACAAAAACTGATTTTTTACTGTTAGATGAAAACGGAAAAACGATTGCACAGCGCAAGATAGGAACTATTTCTTATAAGCACGTTGGAATGGATTATGTGACAGAATTACTAAGAGAAAATATAAATCAAATATTAGACGGGAATGATGCCTATATATGTCTTGCCTTTCCGAATTGGGGAGAATCAAGAGTAAATGATGAACGCTTTTTATGCCGGATTGACAAAATTACAGATAGGCCGATGAAAATTGTAAACGACAGCGCCGCGGGATGGGCAGGATCTTTGGGATTAGAAGAGGGGATCAATCTTGTGGCAGGAACAGGTTCGATCGCTTATGGACAAAATAAGTTTGGCACAGAAGCTCGTGCGGGCGGATGGGATGATGGTTTTTCTGATGAAGGCTCTTGTTATTGGTTGGGAAAGAAAGCGTTGGAGCTGTTTTCAAAAGAGAGTGACGGAAGGGTAAAAAAAGGAAAGTTACTCGAGATTTTCCGATACAATTTTAATTTAAAAAATGACTTTGACCTTATAGACATTTTTGATGAAGTGTATAAAAATAATCGTACAAAAACAGCTGAACTTCAAAAATTGCTTTTACAGGCAGCGATGCAAGGAGATGAAGAAGCAATACGTTTGTATGAGGCTGCGGCAGAAGAATTAGCGCTGATCATAGGCGCTGTTTATAGAAAACTGGAATTTTCGGGAGACACGATCGTATCTTATTCAGGTGGATTGTTTCATGCAGGAGATTTTATATTAAAGCCACTGGTGCGGAAGCTCAAGGAAAATGGAATTTGTCTTTGTCCTCCTAAATATTCGCCTGTACAGGGAGCGGCGCTTTTGGCGGCGAGAGAATATAGCAGAGACGGTGAATTTTTATCACGAATAAAAGCAGGCTTAGAATAAGAAAAAGAGAATATCCGCGGCAGATTGCGATTTTTTGCTGCGAGATATTCTCTTTTATTTTATATTATGTTTATAATTATTTTGCCGGATATTTTTATTTGGTGATAAAATCACAGACATAATTTCTATTATGTGTTATTATACTTATATAATGTGCAATGAAAATTATAAGAGAGTAAGATCGACACATAAAAACAAGAGAAAAACAAGAGAAAAACAGGAGGAACGATTTATGAGATTAAAAGATAAAGTAGCGATTATTACAGGAGGAAGCCGTGGAATCGGATTTGCGACAGCAGATGCATTTTTAAGAGAGGGTGCGAAAGTTGCTGTTGCGGCGAGCAGTGAAAAAAACGCGGAAGCGGCAGTCGAGAAGTTAAAAGCGATTCATCCGGATGCAGAAGTGGTAGGGATCAGTCCGAACCTCGGAAGTTTTGAAAGTGTGAAAGAAGAATTTGATAAAGTAGAGAAACAGTTCGGACGTATTGATATTTTGGTGAATAATGCGGGGGTTTCCGAGAGCACTCCGTTTACATCTTATACAGAAGCTGATTTTGATCGTGTGATCGATCTGAATGTAAAAGGTGTATTTAACGCAACACGCGCGGTAGTTGACGGAATGATTAAAAATCACAGCGGGGTTGTCCTGAATACGTCTTCAATGGTAAGTATTTCCGGTCAGCCGAGCGGATTTGCTTATCCGGCGTCTAAGTTTGCGGTAAACGGTACGACGATCTCTCTGGCAAGAGAGCTTGGGCCAAAAGGAATCCGTGTCAATGCAGTTGCTCCGGGAATTACGGAAACAGACATGATGAAAGCCGTTCCGAAAAACGTGATCGAGCCGATGATCGCACAGATTCCGCTTCGCAGACTCGGACAGCCGGAAGACATTGCAAATGCATTTGTATTTCTTGCATCTGATGAAGCGTCCTATATTACAGGCGTAGTTCTTAGTGTAGATGGAATGGCGCGCGCGTAAATATGGCGTTGCAATATTGTTTGCAAAATAATTTACCGGGAAGGGATTCCTTTTCATATATTTGAACATGTGCTAATATAATATCTCAGCGGAAGTTGTTCCGTTGAGATATTTTAAATTTCTGGGATGGTGAATATATGGCGCGTCAAAATGAGCGGAAAATGAAATTATATATGGAAGCGGGTCTGGCGGTACTTCTTGTTTTAACGATTGCACTGGCATCAGTATCAGGGCGGCTCTCTTCGCAGGCACATGAGAAGGACAAGAATAAGCAGGAAGCGGCTGTACAAGGAGAAGCGGAAGTTTACGAAAAAAACAAAGGAAATGATCAAGGGAAAAATGAAGTGAAAGACCAAAGGGAAAACAACGCTCAAAATACAGCGGGAAATGCTGAAGAATCACAGGAAACGATCGCTGACGGACAGTATCCGATTATGGGAAACAGCCGCGTAACAGTTGATGAGATGGTAGATTATTTTCAGACGGCAGGAAAACCTTATCCGAAAGAAGCTCTTTCCAAAGGTGGAGCAGAGTCTATAGAAGTGTTTTGCAGGATGTATTATGATGAAGCGGTGGCAGAAGGCGTTCGTCCGGAAGTTGCTTTTGTGCAGACGATGAAAGAAACGGGATTTTTGCAGTATGGCGGAGATGCTTCTGTCGAACAGTTTAATTTTGCGGGATTAGGTACAACAGGCGGGGGTGTGCCCGGGAACTCTTATCCTGATGTGCGGACCGGGATCAGGGCTCAGATTCAACATCTGAAAGCATATGCCACAGCAGACCCTTTGAATGGGAAGTGTGTAGATGATCGGTATGAGTATGTAAAAAAAGGAGCGGCTCCATATGTGGAATGGCTGGGGCAGCAGGAAAATCCTGAAGGGCTTGGCTGGGCAACGGGAGATAACTACGGATATGATATCGTCCGAATGATCCACGATATGAAGAAATAGAAATATTGTTAGCTAAAATTGTGTAAAATACACAAAAAATTGAAGGGAAACACTGTTGTTTAGCACGAAAAATTCAGTGGTTTTGTCAAGGGCAATCTCATTGAAAAACAATATGGCGAATAGTATAATTTAAAATAAGGTGTAAAATGGAAAATCGTAGATGGTTTAATACGGTTTTTCTTTTTTGTAATGGCGATAAGCCAAAGTCTGAGTTCGCCGAGAACTTGGCGATCGCTTACAATCCCGGAATATGCCTTTTGGCACTTCGGGGGATTGACATGAGCCTGAAAATAAACGGAGGGAAAAAGTATGAAAAAAAGAGGAAGGGCTTTAGCGCTTCTGCTTGCCGCGGTTTTAACGGTCAGTAGTGTGCCGGGAACAGTTATGGCGGCAGATGGCGTGAAGCCCCAAGACGGAACAACGAAAGAACAGCCATTCTGGAGTGGAACGGGAGGAAGTACAAAATTCAGAATCCCATGTCTCGTATCTCTTAATGACGGCACACTGGTAGCCGGATGTGATGCCAGATGGAATACGGGTGGAGACGGTGGTGGACTGGATACGATCGTATCCCGTTCAACAGACAAAGGAAAGACATGGCATTATACTTTTGCTAATTATCTTGGAGATAATGGAAATGTTTGGAATGGAAATTCCACAGCATTTATCGATCCTGCAATGGCAACAGATGGAGAAAAAGTATATATGATGGCAGATCTTTATCCGGCGGGATATGCGCTGAATAGTGCAAATCATGCACCGGTTGCAGGAAAGAGCCATGATGAGAACGGAAACATTCTTCTGGCAGATGCAAGAGGATGGACAAACTGTTGGGTTGCGGATCGTCAGAATGCGGCTAATTACACATATCATTTGGAAAAGAATGATAAGAAAAAATCTGACTCCGCATATGTGATCAAAGATGCAGAAGGTAAGACAGTAACAGGTTACACGGTTGACGCTTATTTTAATATCAAAGGAGAGAATGTAGATACAAACTTGTTTGAATCAGATTCTCCGTTCCAAGTATGGCCGACAGATTATTTGTATCTGACAACATCAGAAGATGGCGGAGCGACATGGTCTGTTCCTTCTATTGTTAATATGAGAAAAGAAACAGAGCAGTCTCTCTTAGTAGGTCCTGGACGCGGTATGGTTACTTCTAAAGGAAGAATCTTATTTACGGCATATGAATTTACTAGTTACGATAGAAATAGTGTAGCTATCTATTCTGATGACGGCGGTAAGACATGGACAAGAGGTCGGTCTGTGACAAGTCAGAGCTCAGAGGCTGTTGTGACTGAGGCAAACGGAAAATTGTATATGTTTACTCGTCATGGCGGATATTATACATCTGAGGATTTCGGCGCAACATGGTCAAACAGACAGAATATGGGAATTAATTATTGCCAGACTTGCCAGTTGACAGCAATTACATATCCGAAGAAAATTGATGGTAAAACAGCAATCCTGTTTGCTGCTCCGTCTGCAACAAACCGTGCAGCAGGAAAGATTTTCGTAGGCTTAGTGCAGGATGACGGAACACTTGACTGGAAATATAACTACAGCATTAACGGATCTGCATATTACGCATACTCTTGTCTGACAATTCTTCCTGACGGAACGATCGGTCTTCTTTATGAGAGTGACGGAACTGTGATTACGTATGAAGATTTTGATATTGAAGACGTTGCAAAAGGCGCGGCGATCGGAAATATCTGGTGTACAGACGAGAACGGTACTGTGGCAGATGTTACAATGACATCTAATATGTCAAAAGAACTGACAGTAAACGGCTTGAAAGATGGCGCGCAAGTGAAAGTTTCTTCTGACAATGAAAATGCAGTAACAGCAGCTTACGCAGGCGGTAAAGTGACATTGACTTCCAAAGCGGTAACAGGAATGGAAAAAGCGACTGTAACTGTAGAGTCTGAAGGTGAAAAGACAACAGTCAGCGTAATCGTAACAGATGAAAAAGATTATGAGATCGTAGATCTTCGTGTGGGAGATACGAAAACATATACAGACAAGACAGGAAATTACAGCGGCAGTGCATTAGAAGGTCTTAATAAAGATATTGCAGATGTGACATTGACAGGAGAAGATGCACAAGCAGTTGAGAAACAGGTAAAAGCACAGCTTGCAACAAGTGAAGCACATTTTGACGGAGCAGAGAAGTCTTTGGATGAATGTTTGTTTACGTTTGCAAGTGTAGAAGGACAAGATAACACATATACAATGTCTGCCAAGGATGGAGGCAAAACAGTATATGTAAATTACAGAAGTGCGGCTTCAGCCGGTACAGTATGCGCAGAAGTATCAGCGAATATTAAATTAGAGGAAAGAAGCGACGATCAGACCTTTGAATTATTCGATATGACAGAAGGTTCTCGTGGAAACCGTCTGTATTTCCATAAGGATAAAGAAAGTAAACTGCACTTCGACAGAAATACAAGCGATCATGCGAACTGTCGCATGGAATTGTATAAAAAGGCTGCAAACAGCAGTGCAGAGTCTGCGATTCCGGGATATGAGAAAGTGACAGGATTGTCACAGATCACAAATGGCGAAAAATATTTGATCGCGGCAAAAGCAGTTACAGGAACTTATTATGTTGTAAATCCGTCGGCTGCCGGAGAAAAGTATAAACATGTTGCAAAAGTAGTTGAGGAAACGATTCCGGTGAAACAGGAAGCTGCCGTAGCGCTCGGAAGCAATGCACAGTTTAACGACAGAGGCGAGAAAAAAATCAGTAAATGTCTGTTTACATTCGATAAACAGGCAGAAGATGGAAAGTATAAAATTTTTGCAACAACGGAAGATGGACAGAAAGTATATCTTGGACCGAAATCCGCAGCTTCGGCACAGACTCCTCTTACAGCAACAGAGGCGGTGATCACAGTTGCAAAAACTGACAAAGGATTCACATTGGTTCAAGCAGAAGGCGCTACAAACGGCGGATATTTGTACTTCTGGAAAGATAATGAAGGTAAATTCCACTTTGACAGAAATAGCAGTGTAGATCCGAATGGAAAATGCGAATTTGAGCTTTATAAAAAAGCGGATAATGCAGAAGCAGCTGAAATACCGGGTTACGAGAAGCTGAACGACATGTCAGAAATCGAAGCAAACGGTCAGTATTTGATTGCTATGAAAGCGAAAGATAATAAGTATTATCTGTTGAATCCTGCGACAGGAAATGATAAGTACAGTTATGTTGCAAAAGTGACAGGAGAAATGTACGAAGACGAAACGATCGGAGCGAAGACAGATATCACAATTACCGGAAAAGCAGAAGGCAAAACATCTGTGAAGATCGGTAACAAGACATACTTCATCTTCGTGAAAAATGATGTGGAAGAAGTAACAATCAAGATCGGCGAGACATATAACGTACCGGGCAAGATTTTAAATGAATCCGAAGTGACAAAAGACGGTATCGTAAGTTTGGAAAAACGTGAGAACATGCCGCCTTACAAAGCAATTTCAGAAATCACAGAAGGAACATATTTATTCGGAAATAATAGTCATATCATGCTGAATACGGTAAGTACAGCAGCAGGTTCTGAAAAAGGTCTTGGAATGAAAGCGGTCAACTTTAATAATGATGAGACTGCGAAAGACTTTATGTGGACGCTTACCAAATCAGGCGAAGGCTATACGATGAAAGATGCCGCGTCAGGCAAATACATTAATATTTCTGGAAATAATGTGGAACTGAAGGATGCAGAGCAGGTATTGACGATCAGAGCAAGAGCAAACGGAGGATTCTCTGTTTCGGCAAATAATTATTATCTGAACAACTGGGCAGGAAATAATAATAAAGTTGCAGCTTATCCGAGTGATGATAACGGATGGAGCTTCTACAAAGCATCTGCCGGAAACGTAGTAACAGGTGTGAAAGAAGGAACAGTAACTGTAGCGGCATCAGAAGGAATAAACTATAAGATCACGGTGGTAAAAGACGTTCCTGAAGTAAAAGAGTACACAGTAACGGCAACAGTAAATGATGAAGCGATGGGTACGGCAAAGCTTAGCCCGGAAGTTGATAAGTACAAAGAAGGAACAGAAGTAACGGCAACTGCGAAAGTAAAAGACGAAAGCAAGTATGAGTTCGTAAACTGGACAGTAGGCAATGAAGAAGTTTCTAAGAAAGCAGAGTACAAGTTTACAGTTGACAAAGACATGGAGCTTAAGGCGAACTTCAAAGCAAAAGATCCTGTAGAAGAAACATTTACAGTAAAAGTAAAAGCAAATGACACTAATATGGGAGAGGTGAAACTTGATCCTGTAAAAGCAGAATATGCTAAGGGAGAGAAAGTAAAAGCCATAGCTACATCTAAAGAAGGATACGAGTTTGTAAACTGGACAGTGGACGGAAAAGCAGTTTCTGCAGAAGCTACATATGAATTCTTAGTAGAAAAGAATGTAGAACTGACAGCTAACTTCAAAGAGACAGAAAAACCGGTAGAGCAGTTTACAGTAACAGTAAAAGCAAATGACGACAAGATGGGAACTGTAGCGGTCGATCCGGTGAAAGAAAACTATGAAAAAGGCGATACAGTAATCGTGATCGCAGAAGCAAAAGAAGGATATGAGTTTGTAAACTGGACATCGGAAGGTAAAGTATTCTCCGATTCTGCAGCGTACGAGTTTGCTGTAGATAAGGATATGGAACTGACAGCGAACTTCAAAGCGAAAGAAGAGCCGAAACCGCCGGTAACAGAAGATACATTCAAGCTGAACGTAACTGTAAACGACGACAAGATGGGAACAGTAAAACTTGATCCTGCAAAAGAAAGCTATAAAGCAGGAGATGTCGTAACGGCAACTGCAACGGCAAAAGACGGATACAAGTTCGTGAACTGGACAGTAGACGGTAAGGAAGTTTCCGATAAAGCAGAGTATGCATTTAAAGTGGACAGAGATGTAACATTGAAAGCAAACTTTGAAAAAGTAGCGGCAGATCCGAAACCTGAAACTCCAAAACCGGAGGATCCGAAAGATGAGGATAAAGCAATTCAGACAGGAGACAACGGCGTATCACCGATCATTCCGCTTGCAGGATTAGCATTAGCGGCAGGAGCGGCAGCTACAGTTCTTCGGAAAAAAGAAGACTAATCGCCGGATATTCAAACTGATGAGAATAATTTGAAATCAGAATGAAAAAATAAAGATTTAAAACAGTGAGACGGCGCTGATCTATTTTACGGATCAGCGTCGTTTTTACATATTAGGCTTTAGCCTGTCTCAAATAAGTGCGTGGTGTGCAGTTATTTGAGACTAAAATCCACCTGCTATGCGGGCAATGTCATCAACTTAAGATATATCAAAAATATAAAATAAAAATGTCTAAAAGCACTTGATAAAATGCGAAAAAAATGTTGCCTTGCGTTGATTACTTTTTCAATGCGAGGTGATTTTATGAATAC
>ERZ894183.1290-NODE-1290-length-13956-cov-8.484929_pt1 | contig 13956 bp, 11 predicted proteins | sample MGYA00380279_ERZ894183 | MGnify/ENA primary metagenome ERZ894183 (study PRJEB32331, sample SAMN06328422) | human gut metagenome | biome: human gut microbiome; feature: stool | host: Homo sapiens | collected 2013-06-26 ... | reverse complement strand
TTTTTTCAAGCAGAAGACGGCATACGAGATCCTCTCTGGTCTCGTGGGCTCGGAGGCGTCCATTTATACCTACAATGAGGGTGCGAAAGATTATGTGGTGAATTTTGCACAGCTTACTCAGCGGGCCGGTAATTTCCTTGTGGCACGAGACAATGAACCAGATTTTAAATGGGAAGACCTGAAAGGTAAGGAGGTAATCGGCGGAAGAAAAGGTGGTATGCCGGAGATGGTATTTGAGTATATTCTGCGTCAGAATGGCATTGAACCATCGGAAGTAAATATTGATCAGAGCATCGATTTTGGATCTACTGCAGCAGCATTTGCGGGGGATCAGTCAAAATATGATTATACTGTGGAATTTGAACCAAGTGCGACTGCATTGGAGACGGAGGGCAAGGGCTATGTAGTAGCATCACTTGGTACGGATAGCGGCTATGTGCCATACACTGCATTTTCAGCGAAGAAGAGCTATTTGGATCAGAATCCGGAAGTGATTCAGGGGTCTGTAAATGCACTTCAAAAGGGCATGGATTATATGCAGGCTCATTCACCGGAAGAGATTGCAAAGGTGATCGCACCGCAGTTTGATGAGACAGATTTGGAGACAATTACAAAGATTGTGACCAGATATTATGAGCAGGATACCTGGAAAGCAGATCTGGTCTTTGAAGAAGACAGCTTTGATCTGCTACAGGATATTCTGGAAGATGCAGGCGAACTGACTGAACGTGCACCTTACAAAGATCTTGTGACCACAGAATTTGCCGAGAAAGCGATACAGTAATAGACTGAAAAAGAACTATAGCATATAAAAGGCGGATGTCAGGAGTCCGCCTTTTTCCTGTGGTGAGTAGATTTCATGACTGGTGGCTGATAGTGATAAACATCTTCGTAGGATTCCAGTTCTGCTTTGCTCTGTGGAGCAGAAGGAATTAATCCGGTGCAGTCTTGCGTAGATGCAGAATTGGCGAGATAATCATAGGAATCAATGATTTTCTGATTGTGCATTTGACCGGACTTCTGGTCAGATGAAATGGAGTGAGTAGATTTGGTGGTGTCCGATTTGGCATGTGAATTCATAATAAGACCTCCTGGTTTTCTGAATTGAAAGTATGTTTAGTATGTGTCGGGAAAACATTTTCTATGTTATACTGAATGAAGAAAATGTAATATCAGAGAAAGAAAAGTATAAACATAAGTATATTCTGGCTTTTTATAAGGATAACTATGGACTTTACAAATTTAGTGTGCTAAAATGTAATAGTCATGAAGTCTGATATGAAGGAGATAATTATTTATGAGTAAGAAGATCAGAACCGAAGCGGTAGACTATCTCTTTAAGGCAATCTTAAGCCTGCAGGATAAAGAAGAGTGTTATATATTTTTTGAAGACATCTGTACGATTAATGAGTTATTATCATTGTCGCAGAGATTTGAAGTGGCGAAGATGCTGAGAGAGCAGAAGACATATCTGGAGATTGCAGACAAGACCGGTGCATCGACCGCAACGATCAGCCGCGTAAATCGATCGCTGAATTATGGCAATGACGGATATGACATGGTATTTGAGCGAATTAATAAAGAGAATGAAAAAGAAGAAGGAGACGGCGAATAAGCTGTCTCCTTTGTATAAGTGCGGATGTCAGAGAATACTTCTGGCATCCTATTTTTTATTTTTATGTGTTGGCTCCGGCATCTGGTCGATGAGTTTTTCGATTACCTGTTTTTTTACATAGACATCGAAAGCCAGGCTGCAGATAAATGAATAGAGTTGCAGATCTTTCTGTTCGCTTTCCGGCATATTGGTAAATGTCTCCAGTGAATCACGGTATTTTCTTGCGATATCTTTGGCTGTGACATCAATCCTGTTTTTCTCAAATTCGCATACTTCTTTGTATATATCGGTCATGGAGAGACCTTCATCATTTCCGAAATATTTCTCCGTCATCGGTGCAAATAAGGTCTCTATATCTTTAATTGATAGCAGATTCTTAAAGTAGTAAATAAATATGAGCATCAGCATGTGCTCGCGAGTATACTTTTTCTTAACCGGGGGCGGAAGCAGATTATTCTTCGCATAGTTATTGATCATCGTCTTGGTCAGAATCTTGTCATTAGGGTAACGTTTGGTACGTTCCAGACCCTCCTCCATAAATGTAGTAACCTGATCCATATACAGGTCAATATTCGGAATATCTTCCGGTTTAATATAATCAATTCTGGAAATACTGTCCAGAATGCTGTTCAGCATATCTTTTTTATCAATCGTCATTATAATCACCTCAATATGGATATTATATAGTATTGAAAACCATATGACAAGCGAAATTTTGTTTACCGTTCGATGAAACCAGACACAGACACGGAAATATATAAATTAGACACAGGTGAAGAAATGATGGTGGAAAAAGAATCTTATCTATTATATGATGATAATAGATTCTTAGGGATGTTGTATGAATGGAGAGATTATATGGATTTGTATGGATATTACACAGGGAAAATATTTGATACGTATCGTTATCTGGGATGTTCATTCGAGAGGGACACAGCGGTATTTCGAACATTTGCGCCAGCCGCAATGCGCGTAGCGGTAATCGGAGAATTTAACGGCTGGCAGGAGTGGGAGATGTATCAGGGATATGACCGGAACTTCTGGGAATGCAGGATTCCAGGTGTGAAGGAAGGACAGATGTACAAGTATCGGATCTACACTCAGAATGGCAGTGTGATCGATCACTGCGATCCTTATGGTTATGAGATGGAGCTGCGTCCGAATAATGCAACACTTGTACGGAAGATGCAGGGATATAAGTTCCATGATCAGAAATGGATGAAGAAACGGACAGACTGCCGGGAGACACCGTTGAATATTTATGAAGTACATGTGGGCTCTTGGAAACGGAATAAAAGGGATGAGAATGGCTGGTACCGGTATGATGAATTTGCTGATCTATTGATTCCATATTTGAAGGAAAATGGGTATAACTATATCGAAGTAATGCCGTTAAATGAACATCCGTGTGATGAATCCTGGGGATATCAGGCGACAGGATTCTATGCACCGACGTCCAGATATGGAACAGCAAAGGATCTGAAGAAGATGGTGGATAAGCTGCATCAGGCGGACATTGGAATCATTCTGGACTTTGTGCCAGTGCATTTTGCAGTAGATGGATATGCGCTGGCCAATTACGATGGCACACCTCTGTATGAATATCCGCATCAGGATGTAGGACAGAGTGAATGGGGAAGCTGTAACTTTAATCATTCCAGAGGCGAGGTGCGAAGCTTCCTTCAATCCTGTGCGAATTACTGGCTGGAGGAGTATCATATGGACGGACTGCGTATGGATGCCATCAGCAATCTGATCTACTGGCAGGGCAATAAAGACCGTGGCGTGAACCGGGACGGTGTAGAATTTCTGCGCCATATGAACCAGGGACTCAAAGAACGACATCCGGGAATACTTCTGGTAGCGGAGGATTCATCAGCATATGCAAATGTAACCAAGGCAGTATGGGAAGGTGGACTGGGATTCGATTATAAATGGGATATGGGCTGGATGAATGATACGCTGGATTATTTTCGGACAGATCCGTTATTCCGTGGTGGCGCATATCACAAGCTGACATTTTCTATGATGTATTATCCGGAGGAGAATTATCTCCTTCCACTGTCACATGACGAAGTTGTGCATGGCAAAGCTACAATTGCCCAGAAAATGCATGGCGAATATGATCAGAAGTTTCCGCAGGCAAGAGCGCTAGCCATGTATATGTATGCGCATCCGGGTAAGAAATTGAACTTCATGGGCAATGAGCTGGGACAGCTCAGGGAATGGGATGAGAAGCGGGAATTGGATTGGGATATTTTGAAATATCCAATCCATGACAGTTTTCAAAGATTCATGAAAGAGTTGAACTTACTGTATCTGAAGCATCCGGCATTCTGGAAATGGGATTACCGGTCAGAGGGATTCCGATGGCTCGACTGCCATCAGGAGAGCAGATGTATCTATGCAATGGAGCGTAGTAGCGGAGATGAGAAGATTATTGCAGTGTTTAATTTCTCTGGTATTGAGCAGAAGGATTATTTCTTTAAAACAGAAGAGGGCACCTATGATATTCTGTTAAGCAGTAATTGGGATATCTATGGTGGTACAGAGAAAAAGAAGAAGAGTATCCGGACGAAGATTGGAGGGTTGCATCTTGATTTGCCTGCGGAAAGCGCAGTGTATCTGAAAAAGCATGTGACCGCACCTAGAAAGACATCCGTGTCTGAAAGGCAGAAGACAGCATTGGCAAAACAGACATTATCTACAAAGAAGACGAAGAAATAAAGAAGCTTATAGAGACAGTGGATCAGAAATAGGTCCGCTGTTTTTATTTGTATCGCGACGAGTCAAAGTCCTAGCTTGCTAAGGACCTTGACGACCGCGTACAATCTCGGAATGTGCTTTTGGCACTTCCGATGATTTGAAACAGTTAAAACAATACTTGACTATTTAAAATAATGGATTTAAAATAATGTTCAATGCCTAATTGTTAGACAACAAACAATTAGGAGACTAACAGAAATGAAGGAAGACGATATAGAGAAGGGGTGGTGTTATGCATAATTGTGAATGTGGAAAATTTGAAGAAATTACCAGAGATGTTCCGCTGGGACCGATGATCCATCAGATAGATCGTCTGATGTTCCGTAACTTGAGTTCTCGTGTGCGTGCAGAAGGTCTGGATGAAGTAACACTGATGCATGGCTGGGTCATGCGATATCTGTATGAGAACAAAGACAGGGTGATCTGTCAGAAGGATATTGAGCATACATTTGATATCCGAAGATCTACAGTAACCAATATTATACAGCTGATGGAGAAGAAGGGATATGTAGAGCGCAGATCCGTACCGGGAGATGCCAGACTAAAGTGTGTCAGTCTGACGGCAAAAGGTGAGGAGAATCATTTGCAGATGGAACACCTGATTTCAATGTTGGAAAAAGAACAGGTGATAGATATTACAGAAGAAGAACTGGACAGTCTGTATCGAATCATGACGAAAATTAAGAAGAATCTGATACGAATACAGGTTGGTGGAGAGGAGGAAGAATATGCTTCGGACAATTTTGAAAGAAGTGAAAGAATTTAAACGTGCATCGATCGCAACGCCAATTTATATGATCCTGGAAGTATTGATGGAAATGCTCATTCCGTTTCTGATGGCATCAATCATTGATCAGGGAGTGAATGCGGGAAATATCCATCATATATATAAAGTAGGCGGTCTGATGATTGTAGCAGCACTGTTGGGACTGCTTGCCGGTATGGCAGGCGGACGTTACGGTGCGAAGGCCAGTGCGGGACTTGCTAGAAACTTGCGGGAGGCAATGTTTAATAACATTCAGACATTTTCATTTGCAAATATTGACCGTTTCAGCACAGCAGGTCTGGTGACTCGTCTGACGACAGATGTTACCAATATTCAGAACGCATACCAGATGTCGCTGCGTATGTCTATGCGTGCACCGGCAAGCATTATCTGCGCCATGACGATGGCATTTTTAATCAATAGAAGACTTGCAAGCATTTACCTTTGTGCGGTCATTATCCTTGGCGGGATTTTATTCTGTCTGATCCGCCATGCGACCAAATATTTTCAGATGGCATTTCCGAAATACGATGAGTTAAATGCATCGGTTCAGGAAAATGTATCCGGAATTCGGGTGGTTAAGGCATACGTAAGAGAAGGTGAAGAGACCACAAAGTTTCAGAAAGCAAGTGAGAATATCTATAAGATATTTGTACGTGCGGAGAAGAACGTAATTCTCAACGCACCGCTGATGCAGACGACTGTATATACCTGTATTCTGCTGATCAGTTGGCTGGGTGCTAAGATGATCGTGTCGAATTCACTGACCACAGGCGAACTGATGAGTCTGTTAGCATACTGCATGAATATTCTGATGAGTCTGATGATGCTGTCGATGGTATTTGTCATGCTTTCCATGAGTGTGGCAAGTGTACGCCGAGTGGCAGAAGTATTAAATGAGACCAGTACATTAAAGAATCCGGAGCAGCCGGTCATGGAAGTGCCGAATGGTACAATTGAATTTAAACATGTGGATTTTGCATATTTTAAAGACAGTGAGACTCCGGTATTGAAAGACATTAATCTGTCGATCAAGTCCGGTGAGACTATCGGTATTCTGGGAGCGACCGGAAGTGCCAAGACCAGTCTGGTCAATCTGATCAGCCGTCTCTACGATGTGACGAATGGTGAATTGATCGTAGGCGGTCACAACGTAAAGGATTATGATATGGAAGTCCTGCGTAATCAGGTATCCGTGGTACTTCAGAATAATGTATTGTTTTCCGGAACGATCTTTGAGAATCTGCGGTGGGGTGATAAGGACGCCAGTGAGGAAGAATGCATCCGTGCATGCAAGTTAGCCTGCGCCGATGAATTTATCCAGCGCTTTCCAGATGGATATAACACCTACATAGAGCAGGGCGGAAGTAACGTATCCGGTGGTCAGAAACAGCGTCTGTGTATTGCGAGAGCACTGCTTAAGAAACCGAAGATTCTGATTCTGGATGACAGTACCAGTGCAGTAGATACGGCAACAGATGCAAACATCCGCCGGGCATTCCGTGAAGAGATCCCGAATACGACGAAGATCATCATTTCCCAGCGCATTTCCAGTCTTCAGGATGCAGACCGTATCATCGTGTTAAATGAAGGATGTATAGATGGATTTGCTTCTCATGAGGAACTGGTGGAGACGAATGAGATCTATCGCGAAATTTACGAGTCGCAGACACAGGGCGGCGGAGATTTTGATGAAAAGGCAGGTGAGTAAGATGGCACAGAATGCAAGACAGATGCGGGGCATGAAGTCCAATGTTAAGAATCCGGGCAAGATTTTTAAGCGGATCATGTCTTATGTATTTCAGAACTATAAGTACCAGTTCTTTCTGGTTGTGATCCTTATTTTTGTGAGTGTGCTCGCAAATGTACAGGGAACTTTATTTATGCAGAAGCTGATCGACGATTACATTACGCCATTTCTGCTGACTGACCATCCGAACTTTGCACCGCTTGCAAAAGCAATTGGTCAGGTGGCAGTGTTTTATGCAGTGGGTGTAGTGTCTGTATATATTTACAATCTGATCATGGTATACATTACACAGGGAACTCTTCATAATATGAGAAAAGATCTGTTCAGCCATATGGAAAAACTGCCGATCAAGTATTTTGACACGCATGCACATGGCGATATCATGTCTGTATATACGAACGATATTGATACACTGCGTCAGATGATCAGTCAGAGTATTCCACAGTTTCTGAACAGCGGAATTACCATTATCAGTACCTTTATCAGTATGCTGATCCTGAGCATTCCGCTGTCAGTAGTTACACTTATCATGGTCAGCATTATGCTGTTCTTTACCAAGAAAGCGACTGGACAGAGTGGTAAATATTTTGCCAGACAGCAGAAGAATCTTGGTGCGGTAAATGGTTATATCGAGGAAATGATGAACGGCCAGAAGGTGGTAAAAGTATTCTGCCATGAGGAAGAAAGCAAAGAAAAGTTCCGGGAACTGAACAATGAACTGTATGTGAGTGCAGACCGTGCAAATACATTTTCTAATATTCTGGGGCCGATCAATGCACAGCTTGGCAATGTCAGCTACGTGGTGTGTGCTATCGTAGGAGGTGTGCTGGCGTTAAATGGAATCGGTGGTTTGACACTTGGCGGTCTGGCAAGTTTCCTGACATTCAACAAGAGTTTCAGTATGCCGATCAACCAGATCAGTATGCAGTTAAATGCGATCGTTATGGCGCTTGCGGGAGCAGAGCGTATCTTCAAGCTGCTGGATGAAGAGCCAGAGGTAGATAACGGCTATGTGACATTGGTAAATGCAAAAGAAGAGAATGGAAAATTGGTACCGACAGACGAACGTACCGGACATTGGGCATGGAAACACACTCATCAGGCAGATGGAACAACCGATTATGTAGAGGTTCAGGGCAATGTGGTATTTAACGATGTAGATTTTGGTTATACAGATGATAAGATCGTATTGCATAATATCAAGTTGTTTGCGGAACCGGGACAGAAGATTGCGTTTGTAGGATCAACAGGAGCCGGTAAGACGACGATCACCAATCTGATTAACCGTTTTTATGATATTCAGGATGGTAAGATCCGTTACGATGGCATCAATATCAATAAGATTAAGAAATCTGATCTGAGAAAATCACTTGGTATTGTACTGCAGGATACCCATTTATTCACTGGAACGGTTATGGACAACATACGGTTTGGCCGCCTGGATGCAACGGACGATGAGGTTGTCGCAGCAGCAAAACTTGCCAATGCAGACGGATTTATCCGCAGATTGCCGGAAGGTTATAACACAGTTCTGACCGGAGACGGAGCAAACTTAAGCCAGGGACAGAGACAGCTTCTTGCGATCGCGAGAGCAGCAGTCGCAGATCCGCCGGTACTGATTCTGGATGAGGCGACAAGTTCCATTGATACCAGAACAGAGCGGATTGTACAGGAAGGTATGGATCGCCTGATGCACGGACGGACAACATTTGTCATTGCACACAGACTGTCTACTGTACGCAATTCCGACTGTATCATGGTACTGGAGCAGGGACGGATCATTGAACGTGGTACGCATGACCAACTGATCGAGGAAAAAGGAAGATATTACCAGTTGTATACCGGAAACAGCATTTCCGCATAAAATCAGACGGAATTAAAAGAATAAGGACATTTATGAATGGCACTCGGGGCTCAGGCTCCGGGTGCTTTTCCGGTTGAATGGAAAGTTAAACTGAGGTATACTGTTAAAGCACAGCAACGATGCATTCAATGAGAATGAGTCAGTGAGTATTCGGTTGGAGGAAGATATAATGAAGAGTCTTAGGATAGATCCTGACATGAAAGAAAAATGGCCGCAGACCAGGGTTGGATGTTTACAGTACCAGGTGAAAGTGGAAAAGAAAAATGAAGATATGTGGTCATATCTGAAGAAAGATGTTTTTAAAAAGACCAGAGACGCTATCTTTGATTATGGTGTGAATGATATACCGAATATTAAGGAATCACGTCTTGCATACAAAGCATTTGGTAAAGATCCGAGCCGTTACAGAGTATCCTCTGAGGCATTGATCCGGCGAATTGGGCAAGGCAAAGGTCTGTATGAGGTGAATACAGTTGTGGATGTGAATAATCTGATCTCTATAGAATCTGGCTTCTCTGTTGGCTCCTATGATTGCAGCAAGATTGCAGATCAGCTGATATTCCGTATTGGAAGAGATGGAGAGACATATAAAGGAATCGGAAAAGAAGAGATTAAGATTGACTGTCTGCCGGTTCTTGCAGATGCAGAGGGAGCAATTGGAAGCTCCACCAGTGATTCAGAGCGTGCAATGATTACAGAAGATGCATCGGAAGTATTGACACTGATCTATTCATTTTCTGATAGTCAGGATTTGGAAAAAGCAATGGAATATGGTGCAAAATATCTGGAACAATATGCCGGTGCATCCGGTATTCATTGCTGGATTGTAGAATAAAGAGAAATTGTGAGGAATAATATGATAGATTTGGAGACACTGAATCCGCCTCAGCGCGAGGCGGTACAGCATACAGAAGGACCGCTCCTGATTCTGGCAGGTGCAGGATCGGGAAAAACCAGAGTGCTTACCCACAGGATCGCATATCTGATCGAGGAAAAGGGCGTAAACCCATGGAATATACTGGCAATCACATTTACTAATAAAGCTGCGGGTGAAATGCGGGACCGTGTGGATAAGATTGTAGGATTTGGCGCAGAAAGTATCTGGGTAAGTACATTTCATTCAACCTGCGTGCGTATTCTGAGAAGATACATAGACAGGCTTGGCTATGACAACAGTTTTACTATATACGATACAGATGATCAGAAGACACTGATGAAGGATATCTGCAAATATCTGCAGATTGATACGAAGGTAATTAAAGAACGTAATCTTTTATCAGCCATATCTTCGGCAAAGAATGAAATGATCACGCCGGAGGAGTACCGTCTGAAAGCAGAGGGTGACTTTGGCCGTCAGAAGATTGCAACGGTATATGAAGAATACGAGAAACAGATGCGTGCCAACAATGCATTGGACTTTGATGATCTGCTGCTGAAAGCGGTACAGCTGTTTCAGACACAGCCGGATGTGCTGGAGTATTATCAGGAAAGATTCCGTTATATCATGGTGGATGAGTATCAGGATACTAATACGGTACAGTTTCAGTTTGTAAGCATTTTGGCAGCGAAGTATCGTAACTTGTGTGTGGTTGGTGATGATGACCAGTCCATTTATAAATTCCGTGGTGCTAATATTCGTAATATTCTGGATTTTGAGCAGGTATTTTCAGATGCAAAAGTGATCAAACTGGAACAGAATTACCGCTCTACAGGTACGATCCTGAATGCGGCCAATGCTGTGATCCGCAATAACCGAGGCAGAAAGGATAAAACGCTATGGACGGATAATGACGAGGGCGATAAGATCCAGTTCCGCCAGTTTGATTCTGCCTATGATGAGGCAGAGTTTATTGTAGATGATATCTGCAGAAAGACCCGTGGCAATGGGGCAAATTATAATGATTTTGCAATCCTTTATAGGACCAACGCCCAGTCCCGTCTGTTCGAGGAGAAATTTGTTACAGCGAATATTCCATATAAGATCGTGGGCGGTATCAATTTCTACGCCCGCAGGGAGATCAAGGATGTACTGGCATATCTGAAGACAATCGATAATGCTAAAGATGATATCGCAGTCCGCCGTATTATCAATGTGCCGAAACGCGGTATCGGACTAACCAGTGTGAATCGTGTGCAGGAGTATGCGCTTGCCCGAGAACTGGGATTCTATGAAGCATTGATGGGAGTAGAATTTATCCCGAATATTGGCAGGGGCGCATCCAAAATGGAATCCTTTGTAGCACTCATTGAGCATTTCAAAATGGATGCAGAACGGATTAAAATATCTGAATTAGTAGATGAGATTCTGGAAGAAACAGGTTATCTGGAAGAACTGAAGGGTGAAGGCGAGATTGAAGCAGAAGCACGTATTGAAAATATCGATGAGTTGAAGAATAAGATTATTGCATACGAAGAGGTCTGCGAAGACCAGGGAGAAACGGCAACATTGAGCGGATTTCTGGAGGAAGTGGCGCTGGTAGCTGATATCGACAGTCTGGAAGAGGACAGCGATTACGTGGTATTGATGACACTTCACAGTGCAAAAGGACTGGAATTCCCACAGGTATATCTGGCAGGTATGGAAGATGGCGTATTTCCAAGTTATATGTGCATCACTTCGGACGATAAGAGCGAGATTGAGGAGGAACGGAGACTTTGCTACGTGGGAATCACAAGAGCAGAACAGGAACTGACGCTGACCTATGCAAGAAGACGTATGATCCGTGGTGAAATGCAGTATAATAAGATGTCCAGATTCTTAAAAGAGATTCCGGTTGAGCTATTATCCGATGGAGATGCATTTAAGAATGAGAAACCGGAACCACCGGTACAGACAGCATATCAGCAAGCTAAGAAAAGCTTCCATACGAAAGCATTTCAGGCAAAACCGATTCAGCAGTTCAAGGTCGCAGATGGCAAAGGACCTGGCTATGACGTGGGCGACAGAGTTCGTCACATGAAGTTTGGAGATGGACTTGTGACCGCAATCACAGAAGGCGGAAGAGATTATGAAGTGACTGTACAGTTTGATCAGGCAGGTCAGAAAAAGATGTTTGCAACATTTGCGAGACTGCAGAAAATTGATTAAGAAATCCGTTAAGAAATGCGGGTATATTTTGTTAAAAAAAGTAGTAATCGGCAGGCTTAGGTGTTATAATAAACACATCATAGCCGGGCTTTGAATCCCGGCATCATCAATACATGGTAAGCGGAAAGGAGCGGGAGCATGAATATGAATATGAACATGAACAAGCTTGAGGAAGTTCTGGCTACTTCCAAATTAAATGAACTGATCCACAAGAAAGAGGAAGATGAGAAGAATTGTAAGTTCATTCTTATGATTCTGGCTATTATCGGAGCAGTTGCAGCAGTAGCAGGTATCGCATATGCAGTATACTGTTTCCTGACACCGGATTATCTGGAAGATTTTGAAGAAGACTTTGAAGACGATTTCGATGATGACTTTTTCAACGAAGAGGATCAGGTATAGTTAGACAGTTCAGATGCAAAGGGCACTTCGATTGAAGTGCCTTTTTGTATCGTTCAGAGCCACGCAGAATCTCAGTTCAGGGATGTGTCGTGTTTACACGAACAAGATCCCTGAACTGAGATTCTATGTGGTGGATACGCACACTGATGAAATGCGAAGCATTTTGGAAGTGGCTCTGAACGATGATTAAGATAGAAGAAATGGATAGGATAGAAGATGAAAAAAGGACAGATCGTAGAAGGAATTGTAACGAAGGTAGATTTCCCGAATAAAGGAATTGTGAAAGTCGAGGGAGAGGAAAAGACTCTGATCGTAAAAAATGCCATACAGGGACAGAAGGTGAAGGCATCGATTAATAAGATGCGCAAAGGCAAAGCAGAAGGAAGACTCTTGGAAGTGCTGGAGCCGTCAGCGGACGAAGTGACATCACCATGTCCGCATTTTGGAGCCTGCGGAGGCTGCACGTATCAGTCATTACCATATGAATGTCAGCTTCATATGAAGGAAGAACAGGTTAAAGCCATGATGGATGAGGCTGTTAACGGTGATTATGTATGGGAAGGTGTCAGTCCAAGCCCTGCAATCAGCGAATATCGCAATAAGATGGAATTCTCATTTGGTGATGAATATAAAGACGGACCGTTGGCACTCGGTATGCACAAGCGCGGAAGTTTTCATGATATTGTCAATGTGCCGAAATGTCAGATTGTAGATCAGGATTTTCGTAAGATTCTTACTTGTACATTAGAGTGTGCGTCAGAGAGTGGACTTCCGTATTATCATAAAATGCGCCACGATGGATATTTCCGTCATCTGCTGGTACGAAAAGCTGTAAAGACCGGACAGATTCTTGTCGATCTGGTAACGACAACAGAGTCGGATGCATTTGATATGAAGAAATGGGCAGAGGCACTGCAGAATCTGGAACTGAAAGGAAGTATCGCAGGCATTCTGCATACCTCTAATGACAGTCTGGCAGATGTGGTAAAAGACGAAGGAACCGAGATCATCTACGGACAGAATTATTTCTATGAAGAACTGCTGGGATTGAAATTCAAGATCACACCGTTCTCATTCTTTCAGACTAATTCGCTGGGAGCAGAAGTATTGTACGAAAAAGCAAGAGAATATATCGGAGACACCAAAGATAAAGTCGTATTCGATCTGTACAGCGGAACCGGAACCATCGCACAGATCCTTGCTCCAGTCGCAAAGAAAGTCGTTGGCGTAGAGATCGTAGAAGAAGCAGTAGAGGCAGCCAAAGAAAATGCGGCACTGAACGGACTGGATAATTGCTCATTTTGGGCCGGTGATGTACTGAAAGTAATCGATGAACTGGGCGAAGTACCAGATCTGATCATGCTCGATCCACCGCGTGACGGCGTACATCCAAAGGCACTGGAGAAGATTTGCAATTTTGGCGTGGATAGACTGGTGTATATCGCATGTAAGCCGACCAGTCTTGCAAGAGATCTTGAGATGCTGCAGGGAAGAGGGTATAGAGTGGAAAGGATCGCGTGCATCGATTTATTCCCGAGTACGGTGCATGTTGAAACGGTTGTTCTTTTGTCCCAACAAAAACCAGATGACACGATAGAGATCGACTTAGACCTGGACGAGCTGGATGCCACCAGTGCCGAGTTGAAAGCAACCTATCAGGAAATCAAAGATTATGTGCTGAAAGAATTTGGCTTGAAGGTTTCAA
>ERZ894183.1285-NODE-1285-length-14014-cov-6.541371_pt1 | contig 14014 bp, 14 predicted proteins | sample MGYA00380279_ERZ894183 | MGnify/ENA primary metagenome ERZ894183 (study PRJEB32331, sample SAMN06328422) | human gut metagenome | biome: human gut microbiome; feature: stool | host: Homo sapiens | collected 2013-06-26 ... | reverse complement strand
GCAGAGGCACTTTCGCCCGGCAGCGGCATCGGCATGGTGGATATGTCCATCGGCAACGCCATCGGCAGCGTCACGGCGAACCTCGGTCTCATCATGGGCATCGCGCTTGTCGCCATTCCTATGGCGATCCGCCGCAAAGATTACATGCTCAAAATGATCCTCATGCTCGTGGCTGCCGCTGTCGCCGTATGTTTCTCACTGTTTGATAACGGCGTCGGCATGGTTGCCAGCATTTTGCTCATCATTATTTTCGTCATTGCCATGTACGACAACATCCACGAGGCTGTCGTCGCCGTCAAGGGCGGGGCAAAGGGTCAGCAGCTCGATGAGCCCGTCACGAAAAAAGCCGTCATCACCAATGTTGTCAAGTTCCTCATCGGCGCGGTCGGCACGGTCGCCGGTGCACAGCTTCTTGTCGATAACGGCTCCGCGCTCGCTTCCATGTGCGGCGTTTCGGATCGCGTCATCTCCGTCACCATCATCGCCATCGGCACGTCTCTGCCGGAGCTTGTCACCACGCTCACCGCCATCGCGAAAAAGCAGGGCTCGCTCTCCGCAGGCAATATCATCGGCGCAAATATCATCGATCTGACCTTGATTCTGCCCGTATGCGCGCTCATCTACGGCAGCAAGCTCCCCGCGTCGCCCACCGTCGCCATGGTCGATATCCCGGCATGTCTCATCATCGGCATTCTGTCTGTCGTGCCCACGCTCATCACGAAGAAATTCTCGCGCTGGCAGGGCGTTTTAATGCTCGCCGCCTACGCCGTCTATATCGTGCTCAGCGTCATTGTTATGGCATAACTTGTAACTTTTGTAACGAAAGCTCCGTTTTCAAGAAAAACGGGGCTTTTTTATGCACTTTTCAAATCATTTCCTCTTGACTTTTCAGCACTCTGTATGCTAAAATGTAACAGAAGTGTAACAAATGTTATTGCTTTGTAATTTTTTGAATGTCAGGTGAGAAGTGCATGCAGGCGGCAGAAATGCAGATAAAAACCGAAAACAGTGTGGAGGCAGCAAGCGCCATTCTTCGCACACTGCGTCATGCCGTGCCGGTGCTCTTGGCCTTGCTTATCGCTTTGCTCGCCGCCGCACCCGTTTTGGCGGATGAGACCGATGAAGCGATAACGGATACCGAAACCGTCTCCGCCGAACCGACGGAAGACCTCCGGGACGATTACACCGCTGTCGCCGCGCAGCTGGAAGCCGTCGCGCGCGCAGAGGGCAGAGATATGGCCGATAAAATGCTCAGCACTGCCCTGCACAGCCTCACGGGGACTTCGGTCGATACCGATGACGCCGAAAGCGCCGTTTCCGCCGCGGCTGCGCCCGAGGCCGCAGAGCCGAAGGCTGTCGTCGTCAACGCCTCCGCGCAGGCGGGCGCCAAGTGGTCTGCAAAGGGCATTCTGCCGTTTTTGGCCGTTGTGCTGCTGGCATTTTTAGGTCTTTCGCTTGCCGTGCGCCCCATGCGCCGCCGTCGTGTGCATTCGGCCCGTGCTTATCGCCCCATGCGTGACCGCACTCTGAATGACACTGCGTTTCAAAGCCGCGCACATTCCACTTTATAAATCCGATCATAAGGAAAAACATACTTTTCCTCTCTTTTCGGCGCCGCTCGGTTCTCGGGCGGCGCTCTTTTTTTCGCAAACCCGCATAAAATCCCGTTTTGACATTCCTGAAAATCCCATTTTTAAAAATGCACACAAATCCATCGTCAAACTTTATTCATATTTTACGCAAAAGCGGTTGACAAATCCTGACTTTTTCCGTAAACTGAACTTATTGCGTTTGCATCTAAAACCAAATAAAATCGGCTGTTCCGGAAAGGTCGCTAAAACGGGCAACACACAAAGCGTTGTGTTGCTTTTATCCTGTTCGGAAAAGTGTTCCTGCCGCGGCCAGATCACGGGCGAAAGCCTGCGGCCGTGAAAAATCCTTTGCGGAAGCAGTACGCATCATGCAGCCGGGGTGTGTGATTCACTAAGACCGCGCAACTTTCGGGGGACAAGGGTCCCACCAAACCGCAAAGGGGATGCTTTCCATGTTAAAACCAATCATCACGCTCAAAGACATTGCAGTATCGTTTGACGGCGAGCAGGTCTTAAAGAACTTCAACCTCACCATCGGTGACGGCGAGTTCGTAACACTGCTCGGACCCTCCGGCTGCGGCAAAACCACGGTTTTGCGCACCATCGGCGGCTTCGTCACACCGGATAGCGGCGATGTCTTTTTTGGTGACGAGAAGATCAATAACGTGCCGCCGCATAAGCGCGCCGTCAATACGATTTTCCAAAAGTACGCGCTTTTCCCGCACCTGAACGTCTATGAAAACATCGCGTTCGGCATGCGTCTCAAAGGTAAGAAAGAAGACGAAATTCAAAAGACCGTCACCGAAATGCTGCATATGGTCAACTTAAACGGCATGGCGCACCGCGGTGTCGGCCAGCTTTCCGGCGGTCAGCAGCAGCGTGTCGCCATTGCGCGCGCCCTCGCAAACGAGCCGAAGGTGCTCCTCCTCGATGAGCCGCTTTCCGCGCTCGATTTAAAGCTGCGCAAGGATATGCAGAACGAACTCAAAAAAATCCAGCAGGCCATCGGCATCACGTTCATTTTCGTCACGCACGACCAGGAGGAAGCGCTTTCCATGAGTGACACGGTCGTCGTCATGGATAAGGGCGAAATTCAGCAGATCGGCTCGCCGATTGACATCTACAACGAACCGAAAAACGCCTTCGTTGCGGACTTCATCGGCGAAAGCAATATCCTCGACGGCACCATGATCGAAGACTACCTCGTCGAGGTCGCCGGTCAGCGCTTCAAGTCGCTCGACAGCGGCTTCGGCAAAATGGCCCCGGTCGACGTCGTCATCCGCCCGGAGGATATCGACATCGTGCCCACCGGCTCCGCCGCCGCACACATCAACGGCGTCGTCACCAGCGTCACGTTTAAAGGCGTACACTATGAGATTATCGTCGATGTTGACGGCTTCAAGTGGATGATCCAGACGACCGACAGCGCCAATGTCGGCGATAAGATTGGCCTTGCGCTCACCCCGGACGACATTCACGTCATGGCGAAGTCTGTTTACTCCGGCACCATGGGCGATTACAGCACGTTCAGTGACGAAATGGAGGAAGCGCTCCAGGAGGAGGGCAGCGAACATGAGGACTAAACTCATCTCTGCCCCGTACACGATCTGGATGACGCTGTTCATCATCGTGCCCATGGGTCTTGTGGCATTCTTTGCCTTTACCGATAAAAGCGGCGCTTTTACGTTAGATAACATCGCGCGCGTCGGCCAGTATTCCAACGTCTTCCTGCGTTCCATCTGGCTCGGCGCACTCGCAACGTTTATTTCGCTTCTGCTCGGCTACCCGCTCGCGTATACCATCGCCAAAGCGGCGCCGAACCGCCAGAGCTTCCTTATTTTGCTCATCATGCTGCCCATGTGGATGAACTTCCTGCTGCGCACCTACGCATGGATGTCCCTCCTTGAGGATAACGGCCTCATCAACAATATGCTCGCCGCCGTCGGTCTGCCGCGCATCCACATGATCAACACCGCGGGCGCAGTCGTCCTCGGCATGGTGTATAACTACATCCCGTACATGATCCTGCCCATTTACTCTGTGCTCACCAAAATCGACAACAGCGTCATCGAAGCTGCGCAGGATCTCGGTGCAAACAACCGCAATGTCTTCCTTAAAGTTGTCCTGCCCATGAGCATGCCCGGTGTCATTTCCGGCGTTACCATGGTGTTCGTGCCCGCTGTTTCCACATTTATTATCTCTAAAATGCTCGGCGGCGGCGGAAACCTGCTCATCGGCGACCTCATCGATATGCAGTTCCTCGGCTCGGCGTATAACCCGAACCTCGGCTCTGCCATTTCACTTGTCCTCATGGTCATCATCCTCATCTGCATGGGCATCATGAACCAGTTCGACGACGGTGAAAATGTGGGAGGAGGTATGATTCTGTGAAAACGGCTTCCAAAGTCTACACGGCGCTCATCTTCATCTTTCTTTACGCGCCCATCATCGTGCTCATCATCTTCTCGTTCAACGATACGGATACCGCAAGCCGCACCCAGTTTTCCGGCTTTACACTGCGCTGGTATCAGCGCCTGTTTGAGGACCGCTATATTCTGGAGGCGCTGCTCAATACATTGATCATCGCCGTCGTTTCCGCGTTCGCTTCCACTGTACTCGGCACCATGGCGGCGGTCGGCATCAACCGCATGAAGCGTATGCCGAAAAAGGTCATGATGAACATCACCAATTTTCCCATGGTCAACCCGGAAATCGTCACCGGTGTTTCCATGATGCTTCTGTTCGTCGCGGCAGTCAGCCTGTTCGGCGGCAAAAGCCTCGGTATGGCGTCGCTCATCATCGCGCACATCACGTTCTGCCTGCCGTATGTCATCCTGTCCGTTCTGCCGAAGCTGCGCCAGATGAACCCGAACCTCTTCGAGGCCGCGCAGGATCTCGGCTGCCCGCCGGTACGCGCGTTCTTTAAAGTCGTGCTGCCGGAGATCATGCCCGGCATCGTCACCGGCATGATCATGGCGTTCACGCTCTCCATCGATGATTTCGTCATCAGCTACTTCACAAGCGGCACCACGCAGACGCTGCCCATCTACATTTATTCCATGACGAGAAAGCGCATCTCCCCGGAGATCAACGCGCTTTCCACCGTGCTCTTTGTGTGCATCATGCTCTTGCTCATCATCATCAATGTCCGCCAGGGACGTGAAGAGCGCCGTGCCAAAAAGGCAGAAAGGGAGCGTGCCTGATGAAAAAGAAATTTTTTGCCGTCTTTTTTGCGCTTCTGGTGCTCTGCACCGCAGTCGTGCCCGTCTTTGCCGATGAAGCCGACGACTGGACTGGGGTTTTTCCGAAGAATACCCCACCGCAGAGCCCACCGGTGTGACCATCAATGTCTACAACTGGGGCGAGTATATTTCAAACGGCACCGAGGGCTCGCTGGATGTCAATGCCGAGTTCACCCGTCGCACCGGCATCGAGGTCAACTACACCACGTTCGACAGCAACGAGTCGCTGTACTCCAAACTCGCAGGCGGCGGCGCAAGCTACGATGTCATTGTCCCGTCCGATTACATGATCTCAAAGCTCATGAACGAGAACATGCTCGCGGAGCTGGATTTCAGCAATATCCCGAATTTCGAGTACATCGACGAGCAGTTCCGAAACCCCGATTACGACCCCGAAAACAAATTCTCCGTGCCGTACACATGGGGCACCGTCGGCCTGTTCTATAATACCGATTATGTCACCGAACCCGTCACCAGCTGGTCTATTTTGTGGGACGAGCAGTACAGCGGCAAGATTTTGATGTTCGATAACCCGCGCGACGCGTTCGCCATCGCACAGGAGCGCCTCGGCTTCTCCCTCAATTCCACCGACGAAAGCGAGTGGGAGCAGGCGGCTATGCTTTTAAAGGAGCAGAAGCCCCTCGTACAGGCGTACGTCATGGATCAGATTTTCGACAAAATGGAAAGCGGCGAAGCGTGGCTTGCACCGTACTATTCCGGCGATGCCGGCACGCTTGTTGAAAACAACGACAACATCAAGTTCATCGTCCCGGAAGAGGGCACGAACTACTTTGTCGATGCCATGTGTATTCCGGCAACGGCCGAACACAAAAGAGAAGCCGAACTGTACATCAACTTCATGTGTGACCCCGAAATTTCCGGTGCGAACATGGATTTCGTCGGCTACGCCACCCCGGAGACCGCCGCGAAAGACTATCTTGATCCCGACGCCGTCGCAAATCCCATCTACTACCCGGATCAGGATGTGCTCGACCGCACGGAGGTCTTCGTCAATCTCCCGAGCGAGACGAGCAATCTGCTCGATACGCTCTGGGCAGAGGTCAAAATGGGCGGCCCCGGCCAATCCGCGGTTCTCATCGCCATCATCTTAGTCTTCCTCGCAGTCTACATCGCCATCATCATCTGGAAAAAACAAAAGCGCAAGCGCGAGATGATGTAACTACTGCGTAAATAGAAGTATATTGAAAGCTCTTCGAAAATCACGTTCGGGGAGCTTTTTCTCTGTCTGGGTTTCCTAGTTTTGGTGTAGGCAAAAGGTGTTTTGTCGGCTGTGGACGACGACTTAGGGCGCTGCCCTAAGGACCTGCAAGCTTTTTCAAAAGCTTGCGCAAAACTTTTTGCGTTCTTAGCGTCTTGCAATTTCCTCTGCACCTCGGTATAATGTGGTTAGATTCAAAACAGAAAGCAAGGATGAAAAACCATGAAAATTCAGAATGTTTCGGATGCCGCTTTTAAAAAGTACGGCAAAGTCATCACGGGGCTCGATTGCTCCGACATTATCGCCGCCATGGCGGAAACGCCCTGCCCGGAAAACGTCGTCTATGTGCCCGGTGCAGAGTCTCTCGAAAGCTGCGCGTCTGCCAAAGACATCGCCTACACGTTCTACGGCGGCATGCCTGTGCAGATCGGCTACTGCAACGGCAATAACCATAAGTTAAACGGTCTTGAATATCACCGCGATAGTGAAGTAAACATCGCCGTCACCGACCTCATCCTGCTCATCGGCTCCGAGCAGGACATCGAAAACGGCAAGTACGATACGTCTAAGGTCGAAGCGTTCCTCGTGCCCGCCGGCACCGTTATCGAGGTTTACGCCACCACGCTGCACTATGCGCCGTGCAATGCAAACGACGGCGGCTTCAAGTGCGTCGTCGCGCTGCCGAAGGGCACGAACACCGACATCGAAAAGCGCGCGCCGAAGACCGAGGAAGACAAAATGCTTTTCGCCCGCAACAAGTGGCTGCTTATGCACCCGGAAGCGGCAGAAGAGGGTCAGTACGTCGGCCTTGTCGGCGAAAACATCTGCGTTTGATTTGCGTAGAACGCCGTAAAACCGAACAACCGGGGCATACCGCACGGCACGGTGCAGTATGCCCCTTTTCGCTCAAAATCTATCCATATAAGGGGGAGACCCATGACATTTTATGATCTGCTCTGGTATTTTACCATTTATTCGTTTTTAGGCTGGTGCTCGGAGGTCATTTTTGCCACCGTCACCACCGGCAAGTTCGTCAATCGCGGCTTTTTAAACGGCCCCGTGTGCCCCATCTACGGCTTTGGCATGTCGCTCGTGTTGCTCGTTTTGCTGCCGTTTTCGGATAACATCCCCTTGCTGTTTATCGGCGGCGCACTGCTCACCAGCGCCATCGAACTTGTCGGCGGTTGGGCGCTCAAAAAATTCTTCCACACCACGTGGTGGGACTATTTCAACCAGCCCTTCAACCTCGGCGGCTATATTTGCTTAAAATTCAGCATCCTCTGGGGTCTGTGTGTCGTTGTCGTCATTCGCATTGTTCATACGGCTATCGCGTCTCTCGTGCACTGGATTCCCTTCACGCTCGGCGCAATTCTGGTCGGTATTTTCATCGCGCTGTTTATCACGGATACCATCGTCACCGTGCTTACCATCCGCAAGCTCAACGAAAAGCTCACCGTCATCAACGATATGTCCGCGCGTCTGCGCAAAGAGAGCGACGCCATCTCGAACGGCCTCGGTCGCCTGACGCTCCTTGCAGACGAGAAGATCACCGAGCAGAAGCAGGAGTTCAACGAAAAAGCCCGCCCTGTCCTCGAAGAGAAGCTTCAGGCACAGCGCGCTCAGCTTTCGGAGAAGTACGAAGAATACCGTGCGTCGCTGGAAGACCGCCGTGTGAAAGCACAGAAGTCTGCCGAAGACCTCCGTGCCCAGTGGAACAGCGTTACCTCCAAGCTCCAGCGTCACACCCAGCGCCGTTTGCTGCGCGCCTTCCCGACCATGAAAAACGACCGCGCAGACGAAGCACTGCGCCGCTTGCGTGCGTGGATGGATGAAAAGAAGGAAAACTGATGCGTCGCTATGTGGAAAACGTTCCGCCCTCGCTCACGCAAAAGGAGCTGCATGACCGTGCCTACGCACTTTTGTATCGCGTCTTAAAGGACGAGTGGGGCATCGCATCGCCTGTTGTGGAAAAAACTCCGCTCGGCAAACCGTATTTAAAAGGGGAGAACATGCCCCATATCAGCCTGAGCCACACTAAGGGCATCGTCTGCTGCGCCGTGTCGCGGAAAAATGTCGGCATCGATGCCGAATATCCCCGCCGCGTGCGGGGGAGTGCCGCAGAGCGCGTCTGTACGCCCGCAGAGCTTCGGGACATACAAAGCAGCCCCAATCCCGCCGCGCGCTTTCTGGCGTACTGGACGCTCAAAGAGAGCATCTCCAAGTGCCGCGGCACCGGCCTTTCGGAATCGTTCCAAAACTACGAGATCACCTTTCAAAACGGCATGCCGCATCTTAACGGCTACACGCTCTTTTTCGAGCAGTACGGCGTGCATTTTCTCGCCGCCGCAGAGGAAGCATAAAGCATAGCCGCCCCGCATACCTATGACCGAAAAGAAAGTCTTACCCGGTTTTCTGCGGTGAAAGGTGGCAGCAATATGATTGTATCGCTCGGCGCGAACAAAAAACGAATTTTGGCGGTGCTTGTGCTCATCGCCATAGCCGTCAGCGCGTTTTTCCTCATCCCGCGCGGTGAAAAGCGGCAGACATTCCCCGGTATGACGGGGGATGAGCGCCTCGCGTTTTTAACGTCCTTCGGCTGGGAGGCGGAAGCGGAGCCGCAGGATGTGCGCGAGGTTGTCATTCCCGCAAAATTTAACGATGTCTATGCGGCGTATAATACGATGCAGCAGGCGCAGGGTTTCGACCTTTTGCCCTATGCCGGCGAAAAGTGCACGCAGTACCGCTACCGCATCACAAACTACCCGAATACGCCCGATGGCGTCTTCGCAACGCTCCTCGTCTTTGAGGGCAATATCATCGGCGGCGATGTCGCGTCCGGCGCAGAGGATGGCTTCATGCACGGCTTTGCGGCAGACAGCGCCCGCTATGAAATGCCGAAGTCGGTCATCAAAGAGAGCGCGTCGCCCGCGCCGAACACCGGCGAATCCACACAAAATCCAACGGAAAGTGAAACAACATGAGACTCGATAAATTCCTTTCAAACGAAAATATCGGCAGCCGCAAGGCGGTCGGCACGCTGGTGCGCAGCGGTGCCGTCGCCGTCAACGGACAAGCCGTGCGCAAAAGCGATATCCAGATCGACCCCGAAAAGGACGAGATCACCGTCAACGGAAAGCCCGTGCGGTACAGCGCGTTTGTGTACATCATGCTCTATAAGCCCTCGGGCGTGCTCACCGCCACGCGTGACAGCCGCGCAGAGACCGTCTTAGACCTCCTGCCGCCGGAGCTTAAGCGCCGTGATCTGTTCCCTGCAGGCCGTCTCGATAAGGACACCACCGGCCTTCTCGTTTTAACGAACGACGGCGAGTACGCCCACCGCATGTTGGCGCCGAAAAGCCACGTCTGGAAGCGTTACCGCGCTACGCTCGACCTGCCCGCCGAAGAAAGCGATATCGCGCGCTTTGCCGCCGGCATCAAAAGCGGCGAAAATGAGTTCGCCCCTGCCGTGCTCGAAATCAGTAAGGACGATCCTCACATCGCGTGGACGGAAATTCGGGAGGGGAAGTTCCATCAGGTCAAGCGTATGTTTTCAGCGTGCGGCAAGACCGTCACGGCCCTTCACCGCGAATCCATCGGTGCTTTAACGCTCGATCCCACACTTTCGCCCGGCGAAGCGAAAATTCTCGATCCGAGCGCCGCAGCGTTGGTTTTTGAAAAACCTGCACAAATAATCTGAACAAAAAGCATCAAGAATTTTTGCCGTTTATTTATTTTAACTAAACTCAAAGGAAAAAGTTTGGGCAAATAAGGACTGTTCAGAGACCCGATTTTCTGCTATACTTAGTGCATTGAAAAGAGACGTTGTTCGTCACATATGGCTGCCAGGCTCTGACGTATAACAACCTATCATCAGGAGGAAAAATCTTATGGCAAGTGTAACACTTAAAAATGTCTATAAAATCTATTCCGGCGGCGTTACCGCTGTTACAGATTTCTGCTTGGACATCGAAGACAAGGAGTTCATCATTCTCGTTGGTCCTTCCGGCTGCGGTAAGTCCACCACGCTTAGAATGATCGCAGGTCTCGAAGAGATCAGCAAGGGTGAGCTTTACATCGGCGATCAGCTCGCAAACGATGTTGCTCCTAAGGACAGAGATATCGCAATGGTGTTCCAGAACTACGCTCTGTACCCGCACATGACCGTTTATGACAACATGGCATTCGGTCTGAAGCTCAGAAAGACCCCGAAGGATGAGATCAAGCGCCGCGTTGAAGAGGCTGCTCGTATCCTCGACATCTCCCACCTGCTCGACAGAAAGCCGAAGGCTCTTTCCGGTGGTCAGAGACAGCGTGTTGCTCTCGGCCGTGCTATCGTCCGTGACCCGAAGGTCTTCCTGCTCGACGAGCCGCTCTCCAACTTGGACGCTAAGCTCCGTGCACAGATGAGAACCGAAATCGCTAAGCTTCATAAGAGACTCGGCACCACCTTTATTTACGTTACACATGACCAGACCGAGGCTATGACCATGGGTGATAGAATCGTTGTTATGAAGGACGGCTTCATCCAGCAGGTCGATACCCCGCAGAACCTGTATGATCTGCCGGTCAACGAATTCGTTGCAGGCTTCATGGGCTCCCCGCAGATGAACTTTATCGATGCTACCCTTGTTAAGGAAGGCGCAGATTACTACGTCACCTTCGGTGCAGCTAAGATTAAGGTTCCGGCAAACAAGGCTAACGCTGAAATCGCTAACTATGTTGGCAAAGAGATCGTCTTCGGCATCCGTCCGGAAGACGTACACGATGAGCCGGAGTTCATCGAGAAGCACCCGGAGGCCAGAGCTACGGCTGACGTTGAAGTTACCGAGCTGATGGGCGCAGAGACCTATCTGTACCTCAACTGCGAAGGCAATGCTCTTACCGCTCGTGTTGAGCCGTCTTCCACCGCTAAGACCGGTGACAAGATCACGATCGCTCTCGACATGAACAAGATGCACCTCTTCGACAAAGAAACCGAGAAGACCATCCTCAACTAATCGGTTTTATAAACAGCATACAGACGGCGTTCCCAATCGGGAGCGCCGTTTTTGCGTATCATACGTACCGGTATTCTTCCTCACAAGCTTTCGGCACAGGTCGTGCAGCTTCACACCGAATCTGTCTGCGCTGCGTCTGGCATTTCACTATCTTTAAAAAGCATTTGCATCGTGCGAAAACTGTGGTATACTGAAATCAGAACATTCAGAACATAAGGGAGTGCTTTTACATGTTTGTAACAGAAGATATTCGCTATATCGGCGTAAACGACCATGACGTAGACCTTTTTGAGGGGCAGTACACCGTAGAAAACGGCATGTCCTATAATTCCTATGTCATCCTCGATGAAAAAGTTGCCGTCATGGATACGGTAGACGCCCACTTCGGCGTGGAATGGCTGCAAAACCTCGAAACGGAGCTTAACGGCCGTCGCCCGGATTACCTCGTTGTGCAGCACATGGAGCCGGACCATTCCGCCAATATCGCCGTCTTTATGGAGACATACCCGGAGGCGCAGATCGTCTCCTCTGCCAAGGCGTTCGTCATGATGCAGCAGTTCTTCGGCACGGATTTCCCGGAGCGCAAGGTTGTCGTCGGCGAGGGCAGTACGCTCAAGCTCGGTCGTCATACTTTGACGTTTGTCACCGCGCCCATGGTGCACTGGCCGGAGGTTATTGTCACATACGACAGTACAGATAAAGTCCTCTTTTCCGCAGACGGCTTCGGCAAGTTCGGTGCGCTTGACGTGGAGGAAGATTGGGCAGACGAAGCCCGTCGTTACTACATCGGCATCGTCGGCAAGTACGGCGCACAGGTGCAGGCGCTCCTTAAAAAAGCCGCCGCGCTCGACATCGCCATCATTTGCCCGCTGCACGGCCCGGTTTTAAACGAAAACCTCGGCTATTATCTTGATAAATACAACACATGGTCGTCCTATGCGGTCGAGGACGAGGGCGTTGTCATCGCCTATACCTCCGTCTACGGCCATACGAAAGAAGCTGTGGAGGAGCTTGCCGAAAAGCTGAATCAGCGCGGCTGCCCGAACGTCGTTGTCGCACACCTCGCCCGCTGCGATATGGCGGAGGCCGTTGCCGATGCGTTCCGTTACAGCAAGCTCGTGCTCGCCACAACGACCTATAATGCGACGATTTTCCCGCACATGCAGAACTTTATCGACCATCTCACAGCTCGCAATTATCAGGGCCGCACCGTCGGCATGATTGAAAACGGCGCGTGGGCGCCTATGGCGGCAAAGGTCATGAAAAAGATGCTGGAAACGAGCAAGAACCTCACCTACACGGATACCACCGTCACCGTAAAGTGCGCCTTGAACGATGCCTCCCGCGCCCAGATTGACGCCCTCGCAGATGAGTTGTGCAAGTAAACTGAAATTGAAGCTTTAAGCAACATCCCGGTCGTAAAATTTCGGCCGGGATTTTTGTGCAAAAAGATGTCCTTTCATGTCCTTGCTTTTTGCGAAAAAATGTGTTATACTGGCTAAAAGAAACAATAGTTCGATTAAAACGGTGTGCGTGAGCGTGCACAAAACCGCGTTTTGCGTGCAGTGAACGAACAGGCCTCCGTTTTTTAAGGGGGATACTATGCCCAAAAATCCGATTGTATTTACGCTCAATGGCCGTCGCTGCACCTGCCTTTTGCCGGAGGGAAAGCCCAAGCGACTCTATGTACTGTGCGGGTGGGAGATGGAAAAGCTGATGATGCTACTCGCCGAAGATGCGCCGGAGGTATTATTTTTTTCTACGGAAATCGACGGCGGCCGGGATTTTACCCCATGGGAAGCGGAGCCCATTTGGCCCGGTGAGCCGTTTTCGGGCGGCGGGGAAGACTACTTAAAATTCCTGACAGACACGGCGCTGCCGTATTTAGAGGAGCGTTTCGGCGCGCCGACGGAACCCGAAAACTGTGCGCTGCTGGGGTACTCGCTCGGCGGATTATTTGCGCTTTGGGCGCTGACGAAAACGGAAAAATTCGGTGCAGGTGCAAGCCTTTCCGGCTCTTTGTGGTACCCGCAGTTTTTGAAATACTTGGAGAACTGTCCTCCTAAAAAGGATACATCAATATACTTATCCCTCGGCGACCGCGAACCGCTCGGCGGCCCGCCCGTCATGCGGACGGTGGGCGACTGCACGGAAAAGGCGAAGGAGATTTTAAGCAATCACGGCTGCAAGGTATTCTTCGAGTGGAACCAAGGCGGGCACGGCAAGGGCGTCACCAAACGCTGGCAGCGCGCCGTGCGCAGACTTTTGACCATGATGGCAAAAACGGTGGAAAAGTAAGACAGAATGCGGGTGTTTTGAGCCTTATACATGAAGAATACGACGCTTTCCTGCGGTTTTGACGCGCTTATCATCGCGGGGAAAGAAAAAGCACACGATTCGTCCATTGTGGACGGCGTGGTGCTGGACGTGTTCGTATATCCGGCGGAAACGTTTTCAGCGGACTATGACCCGGAGGAGTTTGTGCAGGTTTGGGACGGGAAAATCGTACTGGATGAGCACGGCATTGCCGGGCAGTTAAAAGCGAAAGTCCTTGACTACATCGAGCATCTTCCGAAGAAAACGGTGACGGAGGTCGCACAGGAAGTGAAATGGCCCAAAAAGATGCTACGGCTTATGGAAAAAAGCGATGCAGAGGCGTTCAGGTTATATGCAAAAGCCCTGCGGGAATTTGACAGGGAAAGCTTATCTGCATGGATCGATTACTTAAAAAGCATGGTGAATATACGGCCGGACGGGACGTTGAAGCGGTGAAAACCGTGGAGCTGCGCGTGAAAACGGGGCACTTTCGGAGAAGCTGTTTTTGCGGAAGGCGGATTGAATGTAATTTGCGCAGGTTTGCGTGATAAAAAGTCAGGGCTTATGCAGGTTTTGCAGACGGAAGGAGACGTGAAATGGAACAGCAGAGCTTATTTGGAAACCGGGCGGGGCAGGACATGCCGCTTG
>ERZ894183.1261-NODE-1261-length-14225-cov-5.558927_pt1 | contig 14225 bp, 11 predicted proteins | sample MGYA00380279_ERZ894183 | MGnify/ENA primary metagenome ERZ894183 (study PRJEB32331, sample SAMN06328422) | human gut metagenome | biome: human gut microbiome; feature: stool | host: Homo sapiens | collected 2013-06-26 ... | reverse complement strand
AGTCTGGCCTATCTGAGCAAGAACCAGATGATGTATCTGATGCTGGGCGGAAATGTGTACGGAATTGACTTAAACAGCAATGAATCCCTGACGGTGGCCCGGGGGCTGACAGAAGGAAACTATGCTGTGAGCAAGGATGGAAGCAGGTTTGCCTGGCAGGAGGGCGGAAGTCTTTACGAGTCTGAAAAGGTTCAGGTAATGGATTTTGAGACTTCCCAGAATCAGGAAATTACAGGGGCAGAAGGAGACTATGTCCGTGTCCTTGGTTTTGTAGGGGACGATCTGATCTACGGTCTTGGCAGATCAGAGGACACCTGGATTGTCAATGGCAGAGTAAAGGGGCTTCCAATGTATGCCATGTATATCGTAGACAGTCAGATGCAGGTGGCGAGTCAGTACCAGAAGGAAGGAATCTATATTTCCGACGTTGTGGCAGAGGACGGGCGGATTCATCTGAAGCAGCTGGTCCGTCTGGCGCCTAACCAGTATACCTGCCAGGCTGATGATACCATTGTCTGCAATGAGAAGCTGGATGACGATCCATTGAAGGGCATTGGCTGGTATGCGTCCCAGGACAGAGGAAAGCTCTATTTTGTACAGGCCGATTCCGAGATCAAGGCTTCTGGAGTTAAAACAGACGTGCCGGAGGCATTTTCCTATGAAAATACAAGTACCCTGACCTTTGAGCATGGCAGCACCAGATCAGGTGACGGATCTATGATCTTTTATGCTTACGGGGGAGGACATTATCTTGGAGCCTCCAGAAGTTTTTCTGAGGCTGTCAATATGGCCTACGGAAAAATGGGCTTCGTCACTGATGACGGCCAGCATGTGCTGTGGGACCGTGTGAACCGTCAGCCTGCCCGTATTATCAGAGAGCCCGTGGAGGCAGCCAGAAGGATGACCAAGTATCTGGATACATTTTCGGGCAGTACAGCTTATGAGGACGGGTTCAGGATGATCGATGCAGGCGGCTGCAGCTTAAGCCAGGTGCTTTACTTTATCGATAAGGGGATCCCGGTGATTGCCTATGTGGAGGAAGGGCGGCTCCTCCTGCTCTGCGGCTACGACCAGTACAATGTGACCCTCTATGATCCGTCCACCCAGGAGACCTGGAAAATGGGTCTGGGAGATGCCGGAGCTTACTTTGACAGCCAGCAGAATGATTTTATCTGCGGATTGTCTGTAGAGTAAACCTACATGCGCCCGTCAGGCAAGCGCACCACCAACCCATAAAAGTCTGGCGAGCACATGGGGCATCCCTGAATTTATGCCGCCTGACGGCGGCGGGACTTTCAGGGTAAGGTCGATTTCATAAACTCTGATTTACTTTACAAATCTGATTCTTATGGTATAATCAGAGATGTAAATAAATTATGAACAAAGATTTAAGGATTATGGAATAAATCTCAGAGGTGTGGAATGGAACAATTTATAATAAAAGGCGGTAACCCACTGGTGGGAGATGTGACCATCGGAGGAGCCAAAAATGCCGCGCTGGGTATACTGGCTGCTGCTATTATGACAGATGATGATGTTCTTATCGACAACCTGCCGGATGTAAGGGACATCAATGTACTGTTGGAAGCCATCCAGGAGATTGGTGCCAGAGTGGAACGGATTGACCGCCACACTGTAAGGATCAACGGCAGCAATATAAAAGAGGTTTCGGTGGATGACGAGTATATCCGCCGAATCCGGGCTTCCTATTATTTTATCGGAGCCCTTCTTGGAAAATATAAGAGCGCACAGGTGCCTCTTCCAGGCGGCTGTAATATCGGCAGCCGTCCCATTGACCAGCATATCAAGGGCTTCCGGGCGCTGGGAGCTGAGGTAGTGATCGAGGGCGGAGCGGTGATTGCCCACGCCATTGATCTGGTGGCAAGCCATATTTATCTGGATGTGGTATCAGTTGGAGCGACCATTAATATTATGATGGCGGCGGCCCTGGCAGAGGGACAGACCATCCTGGAAAATGCAGCTAAGGAGCCTCACATCGTAGATGTGGCCAACTTCCTGAACAGCATGGGAGCCAATATAAAGGGAGCCGGTACAGATACTATCCGTATCCGGGGTGTGGAGCGGCTTCACGGGACGGAGTATTCCATTATCCCGGACCAGATCGAGGCAGGAACCTTTATGTGCGCTGCGGCGGCTACCAGAGGCGATGTGATGATTAAAAATGTGATTCCCAAGCATCTGGAGGCGATTTCTGCAAAGCTTATGGAGATGGGCTGCGAGGTGATCGAGTTTGACGATGCGGTCCGGGTGGTAGGAAAGCCCAACCAGTGTCATACGGATATTAAGACACTTCCGTATCCGGGCTTTCCAACCGATATGCAGCCTCAGATGGCAGTGGCGCTGGCCCTGGCAAAGGGGACAAGCATGGTGACCGAAAGCATTTTTGAGAACCGCTTTAAGTACGTGGACGAGCTGGCCCGCATGGGCAGCACCATCAAGGTTGAGGGAAATGTAGCTGTGATCAGCGGCGTAAAGGGCTTTACAGGGGCCCAGGTAAATGCTCCGGATCTTCGCGCGGGAGCGGCTCTTGTGATCGCCGGTCTGGCGGCAGAGGGGTATACGGTGGTAGATGAGATCGGATACATCCAGAGAGGCTATGAGAGCTTTGAGTTAAAGCTTCAGGGACTGGGCGCCATGATCGAAAAGGTGGATTCAGACCGTGAGGTGCAGAAGTTTAAGCTGAGAGTAGGATGATGAGTGACAGGATCTGTGCGGGGGAAAGCATGGGTCCTGTTTTATTTCAGGTACATGAGAGGAGAAGAAAATGGGGCCAGTCCAGATGTTGATTAAGCCTGCATCCGGCAACTGTAATATGAGATGCAATTACTGTTTTTATTATGATGAAATGAGCAAGCGGGCTACGGGAAATTATGGCCTGATGTCTCTGGAGACCCTGGAGGCTCTGGTAAAAAAAGCCCTGGCTGACAGCCGGGGACGCTGTGATTTTGTATTTCAGGGGGGAGAACCCACCCTTGTGGGCCTTGATTTTTATCAGAAGCTTCTGGAGCTGGAGGAAACGTATAATGTAAATAAAGTACAGGTGTCAAATTCCATTCAGACCAATGGCTTTGGCATCAATGAGGAGTGGGCCGGATTTCTGGCAGAGCATCATTTCCTCACTGGCCTTTCCCTGGACGGCATCAAATACACCCATGACGCGTACCGCCATACCCCTGAGGGGGGCGGAACCTTTGAGAGGATCATGAAAACGGCGGGGCTTTTTGACCGGTACGGAGTGGAGTACAATATCCTTACGGTGGTAAACCGGAGAACGGCGGAGCGGATCCAGCGGATCTATGAGTTTTACCGGAAAAACGGATGGTGCTATCAGCAGTATATCGCCTGTCTGGATCCAGTGGGAGAGAAGGCGGGGCTTCACGAATATTCCCTGACGCCGGAGGGGTACGGGGATTTTCTGATCCGTCTTTTTGATCTGTGGTATATGGATCTGAAAAAGGGACAGCAGCCATTTATCCGCCAGTTTGAAAACTATGTGGCCATCCTGATGGGCTATGTGCCGGAGGCCTGCGACCAGAGAGGCCACTGCGGGATCCAGTATGTGGTGGAGGCGGACGGGTCTGTGTACCCCTGCGATTTCTATGTGATGGATCAGTACCGGATGGGAAATATCGTCACCGATTCCCTGGAGGAGCTGCGGGAAAATGAAGCTGGAAAGGCTTTTGTAGCTGCCTCCTTAAGCCAGCCGGAGGAGTGCAGGGCCTGTCCTTATGCCGGTATCTGCCGGGGCGGCTGCCGCAGAAGCAGGGAGATATTGGAAAATGGAAGTCTGGGGCTTAATTATTTCTGCCCGGCCTATAAGCGGTTCTTTAAGGTGGCTCTTCCCAGGCTTCAGGAGATTGCGGCGGCATTAAAACGAAGCCGATAAAAAATACGGTTGACATATATACATAAATCGATTACTATATCTTAGGTAACAGTAACAATCAAAAAGTTCGTAATATCCCTTATTCAGAGTGATGGAGGTACAAAGGACCTATGAAGTCACGGCAACCCCGGTTGAGCATACAGACGATGCGAAAGGGCCGGAAGGTGCCAGCCTGAGCGAGGAGCCTGCATTTTCGCAGACTTGGTCGAGCAATAAGAGGATTTGAAGATAACGTCATTTTCAAGTCCGCAATTGCTGCGGACTTTTTTGATTCCACATTAAAAAGGAGAACAAGACATGGAGAGAAGATTATTTACATCTGAATCTGTAACTGAAGGCCATCCGGATAAGATCTGCGATGCCATTTCTGATGCTGTATTAGACGCTCTGATGGAGCAGGATCCAAACAGCCGCGTAGCCTGCGAGACAGCTATTACCACCGGCCTTGTGCTGGTTATGGGCGAGATCACCACCAGCGCCTATGTAGACATCCAGAAGATCGTTCGTGAGACCGTTCGCGAGATTGGCTATGACCGGGCCAAATACGGCTTTGACTGCGATACCTGCGGTGTGATTACTGCGATTGACGAGCAGTCCAGAGACATTGCTCTGGGCGTTGATAAGGCTCTGGAGGCAAAGCAGGCCCTTGAGAATAACATGACCGAGGAGGAACTGGACGCCATCGGTGCAGGCGACCAGGGCATCCAGTTTGGCTTTGCAAGCAATGAGACGGAAGAATATATGCCTTATCCGATTGCATTGGCACACAAGCTGGTTAGACGCCTTACAGAGGTGCGTAAGAACGGCACACTGACCTATCTGCGTCCTGACGGCAAGAGTCAGGTAACGGTGGAGTATGATGAGAATGACAAGCCGGTGCGTCTGGATGCCGTTGTGCTTTCTACCCAGCATGACGAGAGTGTCACCCAGGAGCAGATCCACGAGGATGTAAAGAAGTATATCTTTGATGAGGTGCTTCCGGCTCATATGGTAGACGAGAATACAAAGTTCTTTATCAATCCTACCGGCCGTTTTGTGATCGGCGGTCCTCAGGGTGACAGCGGTCTGACAGGACGTAAGATCATCGTAGACAGCTACGGCGGATACGGACGTCACGGCGGCGGCGCTTTCTCCGGAAAGGACTGTACAAAGGTTGACCGTTCTGCAGCATATGCAGCGCGTTACGTTGCAAAAAATATTGTGGCAGCAGGACTTGCAGATAAATGTGAGATCCAGCTTTCCTATGCGATCGGCGTAGCACACCCGACATCTATCAACGTAGAGACATTCGGAACAGGCAAACTTCCGGAGACAAAGCTTGTGGAAATTATCCGTGAGAACTTTGACCTTCGTCCGGCAGGAATCATTAAAATGCTTGACCTTCGCCGTCCGATTTACAAACAGACAGCAGCGTACGGTCACTTCGGACGTACAGATGTAGATCTTCCGTGGGAGCATCTTGATAAAGTGGAAGATCTGAAAAAATACTTATAAGAAAAATAACGGGAATGAGTCGGCATTTATGCAGGCTCATTTTTTTCTTCATGGCAGGTGTGCTTTGTTAATAGAAAATTTAGAGATGAACAGTTCTGTTTATGATATAATGTGAAATAAGAACAGAAATGAAAAAACAGAACGGAGAACAGAATGAAACTGAAAACAAGAATTATCGTAGGGTTTGTTATGATTATCCTGGTTCCTCTGCTCCTGTTTGCAACAACTCTGTACGGTTTCGGGTACTCACAGGCAAACAGAGCAGCCGGACAGGAGGAAGCCGCATTGCCTGAAGGCGCTTATGAGCTTTCCATAGCCGAGGTTTCAGACGGCGTGATGCAGATACGTGTGATGACGAAGGATTTGTTTCTTACAGCTTCTATTATCCTTGTATGCACAGCTCTGTCTGTAGGGCTATGGATTTACAGAAGCATTGCGGCTCCGCTTTTAAAACTGAAAAAAGCAACCAGAAGCATCAAAGAAGGAAATCTCGACTTTGTCCTTGATGTAGAGGGGAATGATGAATTTGCAGAACTCTTTCAGGATTTTGAGGATATGCGTATCCGTCTGAAGGAGTCAGCAGAGGAAAAAATCCTGATGGACAAAGAGAATAAAGAGCTTATCAGTAATATTTCTCACGATTTAAAAACACCGATCACGGCAGTAAAGGGATATGTGGAAGGAATTATGGACGGTGTTGCAGACACACCGGAAAAAATGGACCGGTATGTAAAAACCATTTATAATAAGACAAATGAAATGGACCATCTGATCAATGAGCTTACGTTTTATTCCAAAATCGACACAAACCGCATTCCATATACGTTCAGTAAGCTGAATGTGGAGGATTACTTTGGAGACTGTGCGGAGGAGGTAGGACTGGAGCTTGAAACAAGAGGGATTGAGCTTGTATATGCCAACTATGTGGAGGGTGACGTTCAGGTAATTGCAGATGGAGAGCAGATTCGCCGCGTCATTCACAACATTATCGGGAATGCCATTAAGTATATGGACAAGCCAAAGGGGATTATTCAGATCCGTGTAAAAGATGTGGGCGATTTTATTCAGGTTGAAATTGAAGATAACGGAAAAGGAATCGGAGCAAAGGACATAGCATATATTTTTGACCGTTTCTACCGCACGGACGTATCCAGAAATTCTTCAAAAGGGGGAAGCGGAATCGGGCTTTCCATTGTGAAGAAGATTATGGAAGATCACGGTGGAAAAGTATGGGCGACAAGCCGGCTTGGAATTGGGACAATTATGTACTTTGTACTTAGAAAATATCAGGAGGGACCTGTAAAATGAGTAAAATATTGATAGTAGAAGATGAAGAGGCAATCGCTGACCTTGAGAAAGATTATCTGGAGCTTTCCGGATTTGAAGTGGAAATTGCAAACAGAGGAGATCTGGGACTTACAAAGGCATTAAACGAAGAATTTGATCTGATCATTCTGGATCTGATGCTTCCGGAAGTAGACGGATTTGACATCTGCCGTCAGGTGCGCCAGGTAAAAAATACACCGATTATCATGGTTTCCGCCAAAAAAGATGACATTGATAAAATCAGAGGCCTGGGACTGGGGGCAGACGACTATATGACAAAACCATTCAGCCCAAGTGAGCTTGTGGCGAGAGTGAAAGCACATATGGATCGCTACAACCGTCTTATTGGTTCCAATGTACGGAAAAATGATGTAATAGAAATCAGGGGGATCAAAATTGACAAAACGGCAAGGCGTGTGTGGGTAAACGGAGAGGAGACAACTTTTACAACAAAGGAATACGACCTTCTTACCTTCCTTGCGGAAAATCCAAACCGGGTATTTACAAAAGAAGAGCTGTTCCGGGAAATCTGGGATATGGAATCTGTGGGAGATATTGCAACTGTTACGGTCCATATCAAGAAAATCCGGGAAAAAATTGAATTTAACACGGCAAAGCCGCAGTATATTGAAACAATATGGGGAGTCGGATACAGATTTAAGGTATAATATAAAGAAAGCGGGAGCAGCAGAATTATGGAAAAATTGTACAGGAAATTAGAGAGCCTTGCGGATACGGGAAATTATCCGTTTCATATGCCGGGACATAAAAGAAATCCGGGGACAGTTGACGGGGATTTTCTTTTCGAAAAAGATATTACGGAGATTTCAGGCTTTGATGACCTTCACCATTCCAGGGGGATTTTAAAAGAAGCACAGGAAAGAGCGGCAAGGCTGTATGAAGTAAAAGAAACGTTTTTCAGCGTCAATGGAAGTACAGCGGCAATTCTTGCGGCTGTTTCTGCCGCTGTGCAAAAAGGGGGACAGATCCTTGTGGGAAGAAACTGTCATAAGGCAGTTTATAACGCCATGTATATAAGAGATCTTGTTCCGTCCTATATTTATCCACAGGAAGATCCGCTTTTGGGGATAAGTGGCGGAATTTCACCGACAAGGGTGGAAACTGTTCTTGATGAGAATCCGGAGATCCAGGCTGTACTGATCACATCTCCCACTTATGACGGCGTGGTGTCCGATGTAAAGCGTATTGCAAATGCGGCGCACAGTCACGGAATCCCTCTTATTGTGGACGAGGCTCACGGAGCGCATTTTAAATTTTCCAATTATTTTCCCACATCTGCGGCAGAGCTTGGGGCAGACCTTGTGATCCAGAGTCTTCACAAAACCCTTCCTTCTCTTACGCAGACTGCAGTTCTCCACAGATGCAGCGATATGGTAAACAGAAATCTGATCCGCCGTTTTATGAGCATTTATCAGAGCAGCAGTCCATCGTATCTTCTGATGGGAAGTATGGACGCCTGCATTGACAAAATGGCGGAAGACGGCAGAAATATGTTCATAAAATATACGGAGAATCTGGAAAAAGCAAGAAAGCGTCTGGAGCAGTGTAAATACATTCGCCTCGTGACGCCAAAAGCAGGAAGAGATACGAGAATACATGATTTTGACCGTTCCAAAATTATTTTATCGTCATATTACAGTTCACTAAAAGGAACAGAACTCCAGGATATTTTAAGAGAGGAATTTCACATAGAAACAGAGATGGCATGTGAAAACTACGTTCTTGCCATGACTTCTGTGGGAGATACGGAAGAGGGATTTTTGCGTCTCTGCGAGGCGGTTGAAGAGATTGACAGACGGGAATCGTTAAAAAATACAGAAAGCTTTTTGAAGGAAAAACGGGATCATATAAAAATAGGGGAGAAAAAACAGGTTATGCGTATAGCAGAAGCGCTGGATTTGCCGAGTATATTCTGTCCGCTTGAGGAGAGCGTAGGAAAAATTTCAGCGGAATTTGCATATCTTTATCCTCCGGGAATCCCGATGATCACGCCGGGAGAACAGATTACTGGACTTTTTGTACGGAATGTGAGAAGATACATGGAACAGGGAATAGTCCTGGAAGGTCTCTGTGACCGCACAAATAAGACAATATGCGTAGTGAAGGAATAGATAAAATAAAAATGGGAAAAATATTTTACATTATGGGAAAAAGCGCTTCCGGAAAGGACAGGATTTATTCCAGCCTTATAAAAAAAAGCGAGCTTGCGCTTAAAAGGCTGGTGCTTTATACCACACGCCCGATTCGAAGCGGCGAGGAAAATGGGAGAGAGTATTTTTTTGTGACAGACAGCGAGTTTTTTGAGATGGAGAAAAAAGGCTGTATCATTGAAAAAAGAGAATACCTTACCGTGGAAGGAATCTGGAGATATTTTACGGCAGACGACGGACAGATAAATCTACAGAAATCGGATTATCTGGGTATCGGAACACTGGAATCCTATATAAAATTAAAGGGGCATTTTGGAGAAGAACGGGTTTGTCCTGTTTATGTTGAAGTGGAGGACGGGGAACGTCTTCTTCGGGCAGTCGGAAGAGAAAAAATGCAGGAAAAACCTAAGTATGCGGAGCTTTGCAGGAGATTTCTCGCGGATCAGGAGGATTTTTCGGAAGAGAATATTCAGAAAGCCGGTATAGAAAAATCATTTGAAAATAATGAATTGAATGATTGTGTGGAAGAAATCGTAAATTATATAAAATACATGAAGCAAAAATAGTTTTTAAAGAGAACAAAAGTATGGTATAATGAAACGTAATAAAAAGAGAGGTGATTCTTTATGGTAGGGTTTAACAACATAATCGGGCATGACGAAATTATACGTCATATGAAAAATGCAATTAAGACGGGAAAGGTTTCTCATTCGTATATTCTGACAGGAGAACCCGGATCAGGCAAGAAACTTATGGCAGGCACTTTTGCCATGACGCTGCAGTGTGAGGCTGGAGGAGAAGAACCGTGCCAGAAGTGTGATTCCTGTAAAAAAGCCATGGGTAAGAATCACCCGGATATTATTATGGTTTCCCATGAGAAGCCGGGTGTGATCACAATCGATGAGATTCGAGAACAGGTTATCCATGATGTATCGGTAAAACCGTATTGTAGCCCTTATAAAATTTACATTGTCCCAGATGCGCATATGATGAACCCGCAGGCACAGAATGCACTTCTGAAAACGATCGAGGAGCCGCCGGAATATGCAGTTATCATGCTTCTTACAAGTAACATAGACGGGCTTCTTCCCACAATCCGTTCCAGATGTGTGCGCCTTGATCTAAAGGTGGTAGATGACGGGCTGATCAAAGAATATCTGATGGAACATTTACATATACCGGATTATCAGGCGGAAATAGATGTATCTTTTGCACACGGAAGCATCGGAAAGGCAAAAGAAGCGGCAACATCACAGGAATTTGCAGATATGACCCAAAATGCCCTGAAGCTTTTAAAATATGCGGGAACGATGGAAGTATATGAGCTTACAGACGCAATCCGGGAGCTGGCATCAGATAAGCAGAATATAGGAGATTATCTTGACATTTTCCAGTTCTGGTTCCGTGATATTTTAATGTTTAAGGCAACAAGGGAAATAGACAATCTTGTATTCAAGCAGGAAATAAACTTTATTAAGGAACAGGCAAGCGAGCGTTCTTATGAGAATATAGAAAAGATTCTGGAAGCGATTGAAAAGACGAAGGTACGTCTTCGCGCAAACGTAAATCTCGAGCTTGCACTTGAGCTTCTGTTCCTGACGATCAGGGAGAAATAAAATGACAAAGGTAGTAGGAGTAAGATTCCGTAATGTGGGAAAAATTTATTATTTTGACCCGAAGGAATATATTGTAAAAGAAGGTGATCATGTAATTGTGGAGACAGCCCGCGGCGTAGAATATGGAAAAGTGGTGCTGACTCCAAGAAACATAAAAGAAGAGGATGTTGTACATCCTCTGAAAGAGGTTCTCCGTGTTGCGACAAAGGAGGACGAAGAAAGAGAGCGGCAGAACAGAGTAAAAGAAAAAGAAGCGTTTAAAATATGCCAGAAAAAAATCCGGGAGCATGAGCTGGATATGAAGCTTATAGACGCAGAGTACACATTTGACAACAACAAGGTTCTGTTTTATTTTACAGCAGATGGAAGAATTGATTTCCGCCAGCTTGTAAAAGACCTGGCCGCTATTTTTAAAACAAGAATCGAGCTGCGCCAGATCGGAGTGAGAGACGAGACAAAGATTCTGGGAGGAATTGGAATCTGCGGAAGATGTCTCTGCTGCCATACCTATCTGTCTGAGTTTGCGCCGGTATCCATTAAAATGGCAAAGGAACAGAATCTTTCTCTGAACCAGACAAAGATTTCAGGCGTATGCGGAAGACTGATGTGCTGTCTTAAAAACGAGCAGGAAACATATGAGGAACTGAATAAGAAGCTTCCGGGACTTGGAGATACAGTAACAACTCCGGACGGGCTGCAGGGAACTGTGCAGAGTGTAAATGTTCTGCGCCAGCTTGTAAAAGTTGTGGTGGAAGTAAATGATGAAAAAGAAATTCAGGAGTTTCCTGTAGACAGTCTGAAATTCCGTCCGAGAAAAAAGAAGGTAAAAATTTCCGAGCAGGAATTAAAGGAGCTGGAAGGGCTTGAAGATAACAAATAATTTTGTAAAAGAAAACGAAAGAGTAGATGATCTTCAGAACGGGTACGGCATCATCCAGGATCCGGAAAAATTCTGTTTCGGAATCGATGCAGTCCTTCTTTCCGGTTTTGCAAAAGTAAAAAAGGGAGAAAATGCACTTGATATGGGAACGGGAACGGGAATCATTCCCGTTCTTCTCTCTGCAAAAACAGAAGGGGAATTTTTTACAGGTCTGGAGATTCAAAGTGAATGTGCGGAGATGGCGCAGAGAAGCGTGGCTATGAATCAGCTTGAGGACAGGGTGAAGATTGTACAGGGTGATATAAAAGAGGCTGCTGACATATTTGGGGCGGCTTCTTTTGATGTAGTTACCTGCAATCCTCCGTATATGATAGGACAGCATGGGCTGACGAATCCCCATATGCCAAAAGCCATTGCCCGTCATGAGATCCTCTGTACTCTGGAGGATGTGATCAGCCAGGGCGCCAGAGTTTTAAAAGACAGAGGAAGATTTTACATGGTGCACAGACCGTTCCGTCTTGTGGAAATTATGAATGTGATGACGAAGTATAAACTGGAGCCGAAAAGAATGCGCCTTGTATATCCTTATGTGGACAGGGAGCCGAATATGGTTCTGATCGAAGCTTTAAAAGGCGGAAATTCAAGGATCCAGGTGGAGCCTCCTCTTGTCGTTTACGAAAAGCCGGGCGTGTATACGAAAACAATTCTGGAAATATACGGGAAGGTGTAAAATTGAAAACAACAGGAACTTTATTTTTATGTGCAACGCCAATAGGAAATCTGGAGGATATAACGCTCCGTGTTTTGAGGACTCTTCAGGAAGTGGATTTAATTGCAGCGGAAGATACAAGAAACAGCATTAAGCTTCTTAATCATTTCCAGATAAAAACGCCTATGACAAGTTATCATGAGTACAACAAAATAGATAAAGGCCGTTTTCTTGTGGAAAAAATGCTTTCAGGGGAGAATATCGCCCTTATCACCGATGCGGGAACACCGGGAATTTCCGATCCGGGAGAGGAGCTGACCGCCATGTGTTATGAGGCGGGAATCCCTGTTACGTCTCTTCCCGGACCTGCGGCGTGTATTACAGCCCTCACTCTTTCCGGGCTTCCAACAAGAAGATTTGCGTTCGAGGCGTTTCTTCCGATGGAGAAAAAAGAGAGGCAGGCAGTTCTGGAAGAACTGAAAAATGAGACAAGAACTATTATTCTTTACGAAGCGCCCCATAAGCTTGTAAAAACGCTGGAGGACTTATACAAGGCTCTTGGAAACAGAAAGATGACCCTTTGCCGGGAGCTTACAAAAAAACATGAAACAGCTTTTCAGACAACAATAGAGGAGCTCATTCACTATTACGGCGAAGAAAAGCCTCTTGGAGAGTGCGTTCTCGTCATTCAGGGAAAAAGCCGCCTGGAAATGGAAAAAGAAGCCCAGGCTTCCTGGGAAAGTATTCCCATAGAGGAGCATATGCGGCAATATGAGGAAAAAGGCATTTCCCGAAAAGAAGCAATGAAGCTGGTGGCAAAAGACAGAGGGATGACAAAACGTGATGTTTACCAGTATCTGATAAATAAAAAATAAAATATAAGAAATAAAGAAATTCTCCGACAGAAGATGAAGCTGCCGGGGGATTTTTTTTGATTTCATTGGAAAATACAAGGTTTTTGTGCTATAATAAATTAGTATTATTGTGTCTTAACGAAGGGGCAGCAGAGAGTGGCTGCCGGTTGAAATAGATATGACAGGAGGAATAAAATGGGCGGAGAAAACACGGAGTACGGAGCAGACCAAATCCAGATTCTGGAGGGACTGGAAGCAGTACGGAAAAGACCGGGTATGTATATCGGCAGCACATCCAGCAGAGGACTTCATCATCTTGTATACGAGATTGTAGATAATGCGGTAGATGAGGCTCTGGCAGGCTTCTGTAAAGAAATAAATGTTACAATTAATCCGGATAACTCTATCACAGTCACAGATGATGGAAGAGGAATCCCGGTAGGGATCAATCATAAAGCAGGAATCCCGGCAGTTGAGGTTGTATTTACAATTCTCCATGCAGGCGGCAAATTCGGGGGCGGAGGATACAAGGTATCCGGCGGTCTTCACGGAGTAGGCGCATCTGTAGTAAACGCTCTGTCAGAATGGCTTGAGGTTACGATTTACAAAGATGGACAGGTGTACAGACAGAGATACGAGAGAGGAAAAACGATTTACCCTCTGAAAGTGATCGATACATGTGAACCGGAAAAAACAGGAACAATGGTTTCTTTTTTACCGGACAAAGAAATATTCGAAGAGACTGTATATGATTACGATATTTTGAAACAGCGTCTCCGTGAGATGGCATTTCTTACAAAGGGACTGAAAATTATTCTGAAGGATACAAGGGCAGAAATGGAGAGAGAAAACAGAAGGGCAGGGGCAGGGAGAAGCAGGAGAAAACAGAAATCAGCAAGAGCCTTTGCTGGAAAAGGGCTGGTATCCGGGGGGATTGCAGTGCTGACAGTAGTGTTGGCTGCTACAGGATTTATGACATGGAGAAAAGAAAGCTATGCCAGGGGGACCGCAGAGCAGCCTGAAAATTCCGGCCAGCTTGTGACAGTCGGAGAGATGCAAAGCAGCGGAACCGGGGAAGAGAAGCCGATTCTGGGGGGAGCTGAACTGATGATGCTCTCCAATCAGACAAAAGGGCAGATGATGTCATTTTTAATAGAAACAAAAAATGGAAATCTGATTGTAATAGATGGCGGTCGTTGGGAAGATGGAGAGCACCTGATGGAGGAAATCCGTCGGAGAGGCGGTCATGTGGATGCCTGGTTTCTGAC
>ERZ894183.1260-NODE-1260-length-14231-cov-14.575127_pt1 | contig 14231 bp, 9 predicted proteins | sample MGYA00380279_ERZ894183 | MGnify/ENA primary metagenome ERZ894183 (study PRJEB32331, sample SAMN06328422) | human gut metagenome | biome: human gut microbiome; feature: stool | host: Homo sapiens | collected 2013-06-26 ... | reverse complement strand
CTTAAAGACAGACCTGTTGATCTTGTGATTACTACACATGTTTGCAGGGGAAATTATCATTCTACATGGGCTTCTTCTGGTGGTTATGAACCGATCGCAGAGATTCTTTTTAAAAATGAAAATGTTGATGGATTTTATTTAGAATTTGATGATGAGCGCTCAGGTGGATTTAAACCATTGCGTTTCGTTCCAGATAATAAGAAAGTAGTTCTGGGATTAATAACATCGAAATCACCTGTATTGGAAGATGAAAAAACAATTATCGACCGTATTCATGAAGCTGCAAAATTTGTACCTTTCAACAATCTTTTCTTAAGCCCACAGTGTGGTTTTGCATCTTGTGAAATCGGAAATAAATTAACGGATGAGGAGCAATGGAAAAAATTAGCTCATGTAAAGAAAATTTCAGAAAAAGTATGGTAAGTGATCGATTTAAAATCTACAAATAAGAATGTAAAATAGCATTAGAACAATGCAACAGGGGGGGATATATACATTTATGCAATTGCCCTCGTATTACAGCATAGTTTTTGTTTTGGATTATAGATTATCGTAAAGTACCTGTTTCCAGCCGTTCTTATTGGACGGCTATTTTATTACCAAAATGAAAGGAGCAGCTGTGGGTGTGCGGTATGTAAAGGCAGAGAATATTGTATTGAAGAAAAACTGGTGTCAAAATCGAAAAAACAACAAATATTAGCACTCGACTCTTGACAGTGCTAACAATAAGTGTTATATTTCTGGTAGAACAAAGAAAACAAATAGACTCTGATGTCAAAAGGAGGCGTTAGAATGAATATTAATAAATTTACACAGAAATCCTTGCAGGCAGTGCAGGATTGTGAAAAAACAGCGATGGAATATGGAAATCAGCAGATTGAGCAGGAGCATTTGCTTTATGCATTGTTGACACAGGATGACAGTCTGATCTTGAAATTAATGGAGAAGATGGGGCTTGATAAGAATCTGGTTGTAAACCGGGTGGAGGAAGCAATCAGCAAACGCCCGAAGGTGCAGGGCGGACAGCAATACGTCGGACAGGATCTCAATAATGCTTTGATTCACGCAGAGGATGAGGCGGCACAGATGGGAGACGAGTATGTCTCTGTGGAACATCTCTTCCTGTCAATGATGAAGTACGCAAGCAAAGAAATGAAAGCGTTGTTCCGGGAACTTGGAATTACACGGGATGGATTTCTTCAGGCATTGTCTACAGTAAGAGGCAATCAAAGAGTGACCAGCGATAATCCGGAAGCTACTTATGATACGTTGAATAAATATGGTGAGGATTTAGTTGAAAAGGCACGTAACCAGAAGCTGGATCCTGTGATCGGACGTGATGAAGAAATCCGTAATATCATCAGAATCCTTTCTCGTAAGACCAAGAACAATCCGGTGCTCATCGGTGAGCCTGGTGTAGGTAAGACTGCAGCAATCGAGGGTCTTGCACAGCGAATCGTGGCAGAGGATGTGCCGGAAGGTCTGAAGGATAAGAAGATTTTTGCACTGGACATGGGTGCTCTGGTGGCAGGTGCCAAATACAGAGGTGAGTTTGAGGAACGTCTGAAAGCAGTCCTTGAAGAAGTAAAGAAGAGTGAAGGAAACATTATTCTTTTCATTGATGAGTTACATCTGATCGTTGGTGCAGGTAAGACAGACGGAGCCATGGATGCCAGCAATATGCTGAAACCTATGCTTGCCAGAGGTGAGCTTCACTGTATCGGTGCCACAACTCTGGATGAGTATCGTCAGTATATTGAGAAAGATGCCGCTCTGGAACGTCGTTTCCAGCCTGTTATGGTAGATGAACCTACAGTGGAGGATACTATTTCCATCCTTCGTGGTCTGAAGGAGAGATATGAGGTCTTCCATGGTGTTAAGATCACAGACAGTGCACTGGTTGCAGCAGCTACACTTTCACATAGATATATCACAGACCGTTTTCTCCCTGATAAGGCCATTGACCTGGTGGATGAGGCCTGTGCCCTGATTAAGACAGAGCTGGATTCTATGCCTTCAGAGCTGGATGAACAGCGCCGTAAGATCATGCAGCTGGAGATTGAGGAATCTGCACTGAAGAAAGAGACAGATAACCTGAGTAAGGAACGTCTGGAAACACTTCAGAAGGAGCTGGCAGAGCTTCGTGATACCTTTAATACACAGAAAGCACAGTGGGATAATGAGAAGCATTCTGTAGAGAAATTACAGAAGCTTCGTGAGCAGATCGAGGATGTGAATAAGCAGATCCAGAAAGCAAAACAGAATTATGATCTGGAGAAGGCTGCACAGTTACAGTACGGCGAACTTCCGAAATTACAGCAGCAGCTGGAAATCGAAGAAAAGAGTGTCAAAGAAAGTGACAGAAGTCTGGTTCATGAGGCAGTCACTGATGATGAGATCGCAAGGATTATTTCCAGATGGACCGGTATTCCTGTAACAAGACTGACAGAAGGCGAGAGAGCCAAACTCCTCACTCTGGAAGATCAGCTTCACAAGAGAGTTGTAGGTCAGGATGAAGGTGTGAAGAGGGTTACAGATGCAATCCTTCGTTCCAAAGCCGGCATCAAGGATCCGACCAAACCTATCGGTTCCTTCCTGTTCCTTGGTCCTACAGGTGTAGGTAAGACAGAACTTGCCAAAACTCTGGCAGAGAATCTGTTTGATGATGAACAGAATATGGTCAGAATTGATATGAGTGAGTACATGGAGAAGTATTCTGTATCCAGACTGATCGGAGCGCCTCCGGGATATGTAGGATATGAGGAGGGTGGCCAGCTTACTGAGGCAGTCCGCCGTAAACCATACAGTGTTGTACTTTTCGATGAGATTGAGAAAGCACATCCGGATGTGTTTAACGTACTGTTACAGGTACTGGATGATGGCCGTATCACAGATTCTCAGGGACGTACTGTTGACTTTAAGAATACAATTCTTATCATGACTTCCAACATCGGTTCTCCATATCTGCTGGATGGTATTGATGAGAATGGAGAAATCAAACCTGAGGCTCAGAGCCAGGTTATGGATGACCTGAGAGGTCATTTCCGTCCGGAATTCCTGAACCGTCTGGATGAAATAATTATGTTTAAGCCCTTGACAAAATCTAATATTGGTAAGATAGTAGATTTGATGGTCGGCGAGCTTGACAAACGTCTTGCAGACCAGGAGCTTTCCCTGGAACTGACAGATGCAGCCAAGGATCAGGTTATCGAGAATGGCTATGACCCGGTATATGGTGCACGTCCGCTGAAACGTTATCTGCAGAAATATGTAGAGACTCTTGCGGCGAGAAAGATTTTGTCCGGAGATGTTCGCGCAGGTGATACTCTGGTGCTGGATGTTCAGAATGGGGAATTCATTGTTACGGTAAAGGACGGAAACTAAATGATACCCAAAGATCCAATGATTCTGCTGAGTTATGTAAATACTCAGCTCAGGGATTACTATGATTCCCTGGAAGCACTCTGTACATGCAGAGGACTGAAGAAAGACGAACTGGTGGCGAAGATGCATTCCATCGACTATGAGTATGATGAAGCAACCAATCAGTTCATATAAGAAATATGCGAAATGCTCTCTGACAGCGGGAATTGCTGTTGGGGAGCATTTTTCGTATTGCATATAAGAAAGATCCCTGCTTTAATTGCTCAAAAGTGATAAACTGCGGAGCAGTTATTGGGTCATGTGTTTCAAAATCAGTACAATCTTAAAAAATAGATAAGGCAGTACAAAAAAATGTCAGTAATAAAGATTAAATCGTTAAAATATAAACGAAAATAATCAGGGAATATGTAAAAAATGTATAAAAAAACAGGAAATAAAGTATAAATATTCACTATCCACACAATTGATTTTTGTATGCTGTATGATATAATTGCATCTGTAAAAAACAAGCGCATATTAAATAGGAAGAAACACGTATATGAAAAAAATCTCCTGAATGATAATCGCGCTGTACGAAAATACAATATGGAGGTGGCAGTTTTGAAAAAGTTGGTGACCGTACTGGGTGCTTTTTTTGCAGTTCTTCTGGCTTGTCCGTTGAGTGTATTTGCGGCAGAAGGCAGTAAAGCACCATCTACAGTACCTGTATGGCTTTGCATTCCCTTTGCAGGGCTTTTGTTATGTATTGCAGTGATGCCTCTGGTAAAAGCGGAGTGGTGGGAGTCTCATCAGCCACTGGTTGTTGCCTTATGGATCATTCTGATGGTGGTTCCATTTGCTTTCGTTTATGGAGCCGGAAAGACTGCAGAGACAGTTCTGGACTGTATTGTGAATGATTATCTTACATTCATCATTCTGTTATTCGGCCTGTTCTGCGTATCAGGTAATATTACCATGGAGGGTGATTTCGCAGGTTCCCCCCGTGTTAATGTAGGTCTGCTTGCACTGGGAACTCTTCTGGCAAGTTGTATCGGTACCACCGGTGCCAGTATGCTGATGGTACGTCCGGTAATTAAAATGAATTCATGGAGAAAGAGAAAAGGACATATTATGATCTTCTTTATCTTCATGGTTTCCAATATGGGTGGATGTCTTACCCCGATTGGAGATCCGCCGCTGTTAATGGGATTTATGCGAGGTGTTCCATTCTTCTGGAGCCTGCATCTGTTCCCTGTACTGATCTTTAATATGGTCATTCTGCTGTTTGTATTTTATCAGATTGATAAACGTTCCTACAGAAAAGATATTGCAAATGGACGTAAACCGGATATCCGTAAACCGGGTACTCAGTTTCGTCTGGATGGACTGCACAATATCATTTTCCTTGTGATGATCGTTGGCGCGGTAATCTTAAGCGGTGTACTTCCGGGAATGTCCGCATTCCAGGATGCTGCAGGCAATGTAAGAGGCATTCATCTCTTTGGAGAAGTAACCCTGACATTCCCGGCTCTGATTGAAATCGTGATCATTCTGCTTGCTGCTTTTCTTTCTTTTAAGACAACAGATAAGCAGATCCGTATCAGAAACCATTTTACCTGGGGCGCGATCCAGGAGGTTGCGGTTTTATTCATCGGTATTTTTATCACCATGCAGCCTGCATTGATGCTTTTGAAAGCGGTAGGACCGAATCTGGGAGTTACTGAACCGGCAGAGATGTTCTGGGCAACCGGTGCACTTTCCAGTTTTCTGGATAACACACCTACTTATCTGGTATTCCTTACAACAGCAGGAACGCTGGCATTTACAAATGGAATCACAACTACACTGGGAACAGTACCTACCAAGATTCTGTCTGCCATTTCCTGTGGTGCGGTATTCATGGGTGCCAACACTTATATCGGAAATGCCCCAAACTTTATGGTAAAGGCAATCTCTGATGAGAATGGTGTGAAGATGCCGTCATTCTTCGGATATATGCTGTGGTCTGTTGCATTTCTGGTTCCGGTGTTTATTATCGATATGTTTGTATTCTTTTTATAAGGAGGGAGGATCATTATGCAGGATAATCAGGAAAAATGTAAAGAACTTGCAATACGCATTTATAACCTGGATGAAGAAGTTTATAAATGTGTGGGTTCCTCTCTGGGACGTACATTTACAGGACAAAAAGAAACAACTCTCCGTCATCTGGCAGCACTGATGTATACCAAGCCGGACGGACATCTGCTCAGAAGTGAACTGGCGCTGATCAGTAACATGGCCCGTACCATCAGGGATAAGAGTGAGAGAAGACGTCTTATGATAGAGTATGACAGTATTCTGAAAGAGATTGAAAGTCTTCCGGATACATTTGGACAGACAGATATTGTAGATAAAGAACGTATCAGTCTGAATAATCTGATCGTAAGACGCCAGAATGAGATTTCCGAAAATGATCATCTGATCATCTGTATCAGCCGTACACAGGGAAGTGGCGGTAATGATATCGGATTTGAACTGGCAGATCAGCTTCAGATCAACTATTATGATGCAGAAATCTTTGATCAGGTTATGAAGCGTCTGCAGGCAGACAAAAATGCAGTCAGTGATACTGGTAATTTTGAAGGATTTGATAAATACAGAAAGAAAAAACACACAGATCTGAAAACCTGGTTCAGGGAATTCAATCGTTATCATGGACTTCCGAAGCAGGACGCAGTATTTTTCAATATGAGTGATCTGATCTGTGAACTGGCAAAGAGTGAAGACTGCGTGATCATGGGACGTTGCGCAGATGCGATTCTTAAGAATAATCATATTCCTCATATCAGTCTGTTTATCAGTGCTCCCTTCCAGGTTCGTGTGCAGCACGTTATGGATATCCGTAATATGAATCTGAAACAGGCAGTACGTTTTCTGAAGCAGATGGATAAGCAGCATAAGAAATATTATGAATTTTATACCGGTGAGAAATGGGGAAAACCGGAGAATTATGATTTGTGTATCAACAGTGCCAACTATGGACTGAAGGATACAATTGAGCTGATCCGGAGAATGCTGGATCAGAAGGTTCACTGATCAGAGGGAGATTTATCTGTCTGATTTAACCGAATCAAGTAAATAGCGGAGCGGATTGCGAATATCCGCCTGACAAAGAAAATAAGCTCTGTGGATAAAAGAAAAATCCACGGAGCTTATTTTTTGGCCAAGTCCAGGCAGATATTTATAAGCAGCAAAGCAATCTGGGAATGTCCGGCGCTTGCTGTAAACGACTTTGATTTTAACGCCAGTTGAATGTACTCATACCATAAACATAGATAAAGGCAATTATAATCGGAAGTACAAACCGGAAGAGTGGTTTCATCCAGCTCTGTACCTTTAAGCCCTTACCGGTATTGCTCTCTTTGATAAAGTTATCCCATCCCCAGCCGAACTTATTACAGCAGAAGAGTGCAAGGATGAGAGAGCCAAGGGGTAAAATATTGTTGGAAACAATAAAATCCCAGAAATCAAGCCAGGTAGTTCCTTCGGCAAATGGCTGGAAGTGGAAAACGCTGAAACCAAGGGCTGTGGTAAGTGCCAGAAGAAAGACACCTGTGCCGCAGACCACGCTGCCTTTTGGACGAGACCAGCCGGTAAGCTCACGTATCATTGCCAGAATGTTTTCGCACACTCCCAGAACTGTTGACATGGCTGCGAATACCATGAACAGGAAGAATAAGGAACCCCAGATGCGACCTCCGGACATGTTGTTAAAAACTGCTGCCATTGTATCAAACAGAAGGCTCGGACCTGCGTTTACTTCCAGATTAAAGGTGAAGCATGCAGGGAAAATAATAACTCCTGCCAGAAAAGCAACCAGTGTGTCCAGTGTGATCACATGAATAGCTTCCCCCATTAGAGAATGCTCTTTGCCAATATAGCTGCCAAAGATAGCCATGCCACCCATGCCTGTAGACAAAGTAAAGAATGCCTGGTTCATTGCCCCTACGATCACCGAACCATCAATCTTTGAGAAATCCGGTTTCAGATAAAAGGTCATTCCCTCACCAGAGCCTTTCAGAAAAAGACTGTGTACAGCGAGAGCAAGCATCAGTACCAGCAGTGCAGACATCATATATTTTGTCACACGCTCCAGTCCTCCCTGAAGATTGAAGGAAAGGATGAAAAATGCAATGACTACAGTGACCAGTAAGAAGAATACATTCACAGAGGGAGAGGAGATCATGGCTGAAAATCCCAGTGAACCATTTTTACCTCTGAGAAACTGTACAAAATAATAAATGATCCAGCCGCAGACAACAGTGTAAAATGCCATCAGGGCAATGTTGCCAAGCAGACAGAACCAGCCGAAAATCCCCCATTTCTGTCCTGGCTTTTCCAGCTTACGGTACATGAAAAGGGGACTTGTCTGAGCCGCTCTTCCGATGGAAAATTCCAACACAAGAGCCGGGATTCCCAGGATGACCAGACACAGAAGATAGATCAGCATAAAGCTGCCGCCGCCATTTTGCCCGCACATCCACGGGAATTTCCACACATTTCCGCAGCCAATGGCGCAGCCGGCGGAAAGCATAATGAAGCCAAGCCGGCTTCCAAGCTGTTCACGTTTCATAAGATAACGCTCCCTTCAGAAGTTCATATAAGGGATATTATAAGATAAAAAACAATATTTGTAAAATTGATTGTTTTGTTGTATATTATTGAAAATATCGTTTGCATAAGAAAAATAACGCTTCTGCGTTTTGATGGGAAAATATTGAAAAAAATATGGGAAAGGAACGAGAAATGGATACAAATGTGTTAAAAACTTTTATTGCAGTATGTGAATATTCCGGATTTTCGGCTGCTGCAAAGGAACTGGGATATACGCAGTCTACAGTTTCTTCACAGATTAAACAACTGGAAAAGGAACTTGATGTCAGGCTGTTTGACCGTTATTATCATAAAATCAATCTTACGGAAAAGGGAGTTTTAGTTTTGCAGCAGGCTCGAAACATTCTGAAGGCACAGGCGAAAATGCTTGATTCGCTGAATTCGGCTGAAAGCATTGAAGGCGAGATCCGGTTGTCTATGTCCAGTTCTGTCTGCAGCAGATATTTTAAAAATGATTTTCTGCGTTTTCATCATCAGTATCCGGAAATAAAAGTGGAGATAACAGAAAACGGTACAGAGCAGATGTTTGATAAATTGCGGAAGAACGAAACAGATCTGGTTTTTACTCTGGACAGGCATATTTATGATTCGGATTTTATTATTTGTGCTGAACAGGAAGAACAGGTACATTTTATTGCAGCGGCTGACAATCCTGTTGCAGACTGTTCATGGAAATTAAGTGAAATCTCTCAGAATGAGTTTGTGTTAACAGAACAAGCCATGAGCTACAGAAAAATACTGAATGAAACTCTTGCATCCCAATCACTGGAAATCCGTCCGGTTCTTGAAATCGGAAATCCGCTTCAGATATGTGAACTGGTAAAAAACAGCAGCCTGCTTTCCTTTCTTCCGGATTTCATTTCGGAGAAATATGTGAAAGACGGACAGATTAAAAGACTGGATGTTGCCGGCTGCCCGGTAACTGTATGGACACAGCTGCTGCTCCACAAAAATAAATGGCGGTCTCCGGCAATTAATGTGTTTATAGAATTTTATAAAGAAGTCATGCAGAGATAGAGCTTGAAGAATATTGGAAATTTTATTCGACCTGAGATAAAAAAATATTAGCCGGGCAAAATAAAATTGAATATTTACAAATTGGAAATATCAAAGCTAAATCTAAAATAATTATAAACTGCACAAAAAACACTTGCATTTTTTGTCTAAAAGTATATTATATATGATTAGTCAGGCTAATTAAATAATAATATCAGACCTGAAAGAGGACAGAGGCCGGAAAGGAGTGAAGCTATGTGGTGCCCGGAAGAGGAGAAGAAAGAGAAACGAGAAGAGAAAAGCATGCCTGCGCTCTTTATGGAGATCAACCGCCAATATGGTATGAGATGTATGCAGCGTATACGGGAAATCGGTATCCAGCAGGGACAGATGCCGATCATTATGATCGTATACAGAAATAACGGCTGCAGCCAGAAGGAGATTGCAGAGCGTATGGGTGTAACACCGCCCACTGTTAATGTAAGTATCCAGCGTCTGGAGAAAGCCGACATTGTCTGCAGGAAACGTGATGATAAAGACCAACGCATCATGCGTGTATATCTGACAGAAAACGGAAGAAAAATCGTGGAGGAGCTCCAGCAGGAAAGCAAAGCTGTGGAAAAAGTGATGTTCAGCAATTTCAGTGAAGCAGAGCTATGTCTTTTACGAAGGTTTTTTGGGCAGATTCTGGATAATATTTCGGAGATACCTGTCAACAGGTAGAAACTGAAAAATACATGGTGGAGCAGATTGAGAAAACTGTATCAGCATGTTCAGATAAAAATAATATTGTCTGTAAAAGAACTGACACGTGAGTTTAAACAGACATACATATTAAAAATAGGAAAAGAGGGAATCAAGCAATGATTAAACTGATGAAATATCTGAAGAAATCAGCGGGATACATTGTCCTGATCATAGCACTTCTGTTTCTGCAGGCGTACTGTGATCTTTCCCTGCCGGATTATACCTCCAAGATCATTAATGTAGGTATCCAGCAGAAAGGTATTGAAGACAGTGTGCCGGATAAGCTTCGGGATTCAACTTTGCAGAATCTTCAGATTTTTATGGATGAGGATCAGAAAAAGGAAGTTTCACAGAATTATACACAGGAAGAGGATACCTGGGTATTAAACGATGATATTTCCAAAGAAACCAGAGAGAATTTAAATGAGGATTTCTCAAAGGCAATGATGATGGTATCTGCCTTTTCCGAAGACAGTGAACAGGGGCAGGCAATGGTTGCACAGATGGGCCTTCCGGAGGGAACAGACCTGTTGACAGCGCTGGCGCAGATGCCGGAAGAAGCAGTACAGCAGATTATGAGTCAGGTGGATGAGAAGCTGAAAGATATGCCGGAGTCTATTGTGACACAGGCTGGTGTTTCCTTTGTTGCTTCAGAATATGAAGCACTGGGGAAAGATGTGGATGCCATTCAGATGCATTACATCCTGATGTCAGGTATCAGAATGCTTGCCATGGCTCTGGTGATCATGCTGGCAGCGATCAGCGTCACATTTATTTCGGCCAGAGTGGCAGGCAGACTTGGTCATGACCTGAGAAACAGTATTTACCGTAAGGTTATGAGCTTCTCCAGCAGAGAATATCACAAATTCTCCACAGCATCCCTGATCACACGAAGCACCAATGATGTGCAGCAGGTACAGCAGGTTATGGCAATGATGTTCCGTATTGTTCTGTACGCGCCGATTCTTGGTATTGGTGGTGTGATTAAGGTATTGAACACAGATTCTTCCATGACATGGATCCTTGGTGTGGCAGTTGGCCTGATCCTGATTGTGATCTTTGTGCTGTTCCAGGTGGCAATGCCAAAATTCACTATCTTACAGACTCTGATCGATAGACTGAATCTGGTATCCCGTGAGATCCTGACAGGTATCCCTGTTATCCGTGCATTCAGCCGTGAGAAGCATGAGGAAGATCGTTTTGAAAAAGCAAACCTGGATCTGACAAAAACAAACCTGTTTGTCAACAGATGTATGACTTTTATGATGCCCATTATGATGTTGATCATGAACGGAGTATCTGTACTTATTATTTACAGTGGTGCCCATGCAGTAGACAACGGAACCATGCAGGTTGGTAATGTTATGGCATTTATCCAGTATGCGATGCAGATCATTATGTCCTTCCTGATGATCACTGCAATGTCTATTATGCTCCCGAGAGCAAATGTTGCAGCGCTTCGTATTGATGAGGTTCTGAAAACAGAGGTTTCCATTCAGGATCCGGAAACTCCGGTACATCCGTCAGAAAATGTGAAAGGTGAGATTGAATTTGACCATGTATCCTTTGCTTACCCGGAAGCAGGTGAGAATGTACTGACAGACATTTCCTTTAAAGCAAAGAAAGGTCAGACGATTGCAGTGATCGGAAGTACAGGAAGTGGTAAAAGTACCCTGATCAATCTGATCCCAAGATACTATGATGTGACAAAGGGTTCTGTTAAAGTGGATGGTGTGGATGTCCGTGACATGACTCAGAAAGAGCTTCGTGATAAGCTGGGATATGTGCCGCAGAAGGGTGTACTTTTCTCAGGTACCATTGATTCAAACATCCGCTATGGTAAGCCGGAGATCACTGATGCACAGGTAAAGGAAGCAGCAGAGGTTGCACAGGCTACAGAATTTATTGATACCAAACCGGAGAAATATGAATCCCCTGTATCACAGGGAGGTACCAATGTTTCGGGCGGACAGAAACAGCGTCTGTCCATTGCCAGAGCCATTGCAAAGAATCCGGAAATCTTTATCTTTGATGACAGCTTCTCTGCCCTTGACTTTAAGACTGACAGTCAGTTAAGAAAGGCATTGAAGGAGTACACCAAGGACGCAACTACCGTAATCGTTGCCCAGAGGATCAGTACCATCCTTGGTGCAGACCAGATCATTGTACTGGACGACGGACATATGGCGGGAATTGGAACTCATAAGGAACTGATGGCAAATTGTGAGGTATATCAGCAGATTGCAAGATCTCAGTTATCAGAGGAGGAACTGGCATGAGCGAACAGAGAAGAAGAGGTCCTATGGGAGGACATGGACGTATGATGTCCGGCGAAAAGGCGAAAGACTTCAAGGGCTCCATGGCTAAGCTTTTCCGTTATATGGGACGATATAAATTCCGCTTTATACTGATGTTTATCTTTGCAGTAGCGGGAACTGTGTTTAGTATTGTAGGGCCTAAGATTTTAGGTAAGGCGACCACAGAGCTGTTTAACGGCCTGGTTGCCAAGGTAAACGGAACCGGTGAAATTGACTTCGGAAAGATCGGGATGATTCTGTTATGGACACTTGGATTATATGTGTTAAGTGCATGCTTTTCCTTTGTACAGGGATTTGTAATGTCAGGAATCTCCAATGATGTTACCTATAATCTGAGAAAAGATATTTCAAAGAAAATCAACAGACTGCCTTTGAATTATTATGAGAGCAGAACAAACGGTGAGATTCTCTCCCGTATCACCAATGATGTGGACACTCTGCAGATGAGTCTGAACCAGAGTCTGACACAGCTGATCACATCAGTGACAACCCTGATCGGTGTATTTATTATGATGCTTTCCATTAATGTGTGGATGACTCTGGCAGCACTTCTGATCCTGCCGGTTTCCATGTTCATCATCCAGACTGTCATGAAGCATTCCCAGAAATACTTTCAGGATCAGCAGAGCTATCTGGGTAAAGTAAACGGTCAGATCGAAGAAAACTTCGGTGGTCATAATGTGGTCCGGGTTTTCAACAAAGAGAATGATGTAGTAGAAGAATTTGAAAAAGACAATCAGAAGCTTTATGAATCTGCATGGAAATCTCAGTTCTTCTCAGGAATGATGATGCCGATCATGCAGTTTGTAGGTAACCTTGGATATGTAATGGTAGCTCTCTTAGGCGGCGTGTTTGTAATCAAAAAAAGTATTGAAGTCGGTGATATCCAGTCCTTCTTCCAGTACATCCGTAACTTTACACAGCCAATCCAGCAGATTGCACAGGTTACAAACCTGTTACAGTCCTCAGCAGCAGCTTCCGAACGAGTATTTGAATTCCTGGAGGAGCCGGAAGAGAGTCAGAATGAGAAGAACCCTGTAGACGTTAATACACTTACAGGAGATGTACAGTTTGAACATGTAAAATTCGGTTACAATCCGGATAAGATCATTATCAATGATTTCTCTGCAGATGTGAAGGATGGCCAGAAGATTGCCATTGTAGGTCCCACAGGTGCAGGAAAGACAACTATGGTGAAACTGCTTATGAGATTCTATGATCTCAATGGCGGAAGTATTAAGGTAGACGGTTATGACATCAAAGACTTTAACAGAAGTAGTCTGAGAGAGATGTTTGGTATGGTGCTTCAGGATACCTGGCTGTTCTCAGGAACCATTATGGAAAATATCCGTTACGGACGTCTGGATGCTACAGATGAAGAGGTGATCGCTGCAGCAAAGGCAGCCCATGTGCACAACTTTATCATGCAGCAGCCGGGCGGCTATGACATGGTTCTGGATGAAGAAACCAGTAATATTTCCCAGGGACAGAAACAGCTTCTCACTATTGCCAGGGCAATTCTTGCCAATAATAAGATCCTGATCCTGGATGAGGCAACCTCCTCTGTAGATACCAGAACCGAAGTGCGTATCCAGAAAGCCATGGACAATCTGATGAAGGGCAGAACCAGCTTTGTGATCGCACACAGACTTTCTACCATCAAGGATGCAGATCTGATCCTGGTTATGAAAGACGGTGACATTATCGAGCAGGGAAATCATGAAGAGCTTCTGTCTAAGAAAGGCTTCTATGCAGACCTGTATAACAGTCAGTTTGAGAATAAGGTAACTGCCTGAAATATACAGTATGGAAATCATGATATAAATCATGGTGTAAATCTATGGCAATTTCTGAAAAAATGAAATTACTGTAAGAAAGAAATGTATTATAAATCCCTCAGGGTATTTGTGAAAGAGAATATATCCGGCAGATATAGGATCGCACAGATACTGGATGAGGGATTTTTATTATTGTTTACTGTAGCTTCTTATGGATGCATAGAAACAGATGAATCGAGATATACCGTGCAAATTTACGTCTTTTCTGTAAGAGGGGAATATGTTATAATTAAAAACCAATCTACGAAAATTGATATATTTTGTTACTGTTCACTGGTAATATCCCGCGAGGTGTTTTTTGTGAGCGAAGGTC
>ERZ894183.1254-NODE-1254-length-14281-cov-7.155701_pt1 | contig 14281 bp, 8 predicted proteins | sample MGYA00380279_ERZ894183 | MGnify/ENA primary metagenome ERZ894183 (study PRJEB32331, sample SAMN06328422) | human gut metagenome | biome: human gut microbiome; feature: stool | host: Homo sapiens | collected 2013-06-26 ... | reverse complement strand
AATAAGCAGGATTGCATATAGCAATGACAAAAGGAACAGGACAAGAAGTATACTGGTTATGATGTCCATATGTCTGACTACGATGCTGCTTGTGATTATCAGTACTGTGGGAAATGGAATGATACGTTTGCAGAAAAGTCAGGCGGCAGGCTCATATGGAAGCAATTATGGTCTGTTTGTCGCAGCAGATGCCTCGCAGTTAAAGGAAGTGGAACGCAGAGCGGAGATATCTGATATCGGCATCATGTGTACGGAGGGCATCCTGAAAGGAAATGAAAATGGAGGCTTTGTCAGTGCGGATGAAACGGTCAGAAAAATGCTTCCCTATAATCAGGAATATGTGTTGAAGGAAGGTACCTATCCGGAAAAGGCGCAGGAAATTGCCGCAGGACGCGCTTTCTTTGATGCAGTGGGATACCATGATGTAAAGGTCGGAGACACCGTAACATTGGAGTACCGTTCCGGCATGCAGTCGAAATACGCACCGGTGGAATTTACTGTCAGCGGGATTTTATATGACCGGGATGAATATACCATCGAGGCTTCCTATGTTGTATTCGGTTCGCAGGATTTTTATAATGAGCGTGTTGCGGAGGGTGACAGGCAATATAATATCTATTTTACCTTGAGCGATTCTGCAAATGTATCTATGAATAATGTTGCGCCTGTTATAAAAGAAATCGCGGATTCCTGCGGCATTGACCGGAAAAACGTGATCATCAATGACCTCTACCTGCAGTGGGTATTGCAGCCGAGCTATGAAATGATTGTGGTTTGTGGAACCCTGATCCTCGGAATCGTGCTGTTTTCCGTTGTGGTCATTTATAATATCTTCCAGGTCGGGATCGCTCAGAAGGTTCAGGAGTACGGAAAAATCAAGGCGCTGGGTGCAACCGGAAAGCAGATGAAGCAGTTGATCTTTCGTGAGGGCATTCTTCTGGCGGTTCCTTCGATACCGCTGGGGCTGCTGTTTGGTTTCCTGATTGCAAAAGTCAGCTTCAACTGGCTGGTGGAGCAGGGAAATCTGGTATCGTCCGGAATCAAGAACCATCAGGTGCCTCTGTTTTCACTGACAATTATGCTCATCTGCATTTTTGTATCGTTTCTTACGGTCGTTTTGGCTCTGCGCAAACCCATGAAAATTGTTTCCCGGATTTCACCCATCGAAGCGACACGGTATCTTGACGGCTCCAAAACGCAAAAACAGGGCAGACGAAAAGGCAGAAAAGATGTCACCGTTTTTTCCATGGCAATGGCAAATGTGACAGGCAATCCGAAAAGAACCATTGCTACGATTCTTACCATGGGGCTTTCCTGTGTATTGTTTGTAATTATCTCTAATTATGTTGGGAATATTGACACGGAGCACGAGGCGCGGATTGCAATCAACCATGGACAATTTGAGTTGCAGCTGGATTATTCCCAGAATTATGATGAAGCCTATTCGGAGAATAATCTGGACACAATCCTACAGAACAACCCACTGAATGATTCTTTGATTAAAGAAATCAAATCCATCCCCGGTGTAACGGATGTACTGACGAGAGAAATCATCTCTGCAGATTTGAACGGAACAAAATTTCCGGTTGCAATCGTAAATCAAGAGGATTTTGAAATGATGCGCGGGGATGGCGATATCGGTTCCATGGACTATGCACAGGCTGTCAAAAACGGGGATGTTTTCTTTGGCTGGTCCATGTGGATGGAAGCTGACGGGTATTCTGCGGGTGCACCGATTACATTCAACTTTGATAACGGAAGCGGAACCTATACCTATCATGGAAAAATCGCAGGCTCCTTTGTAAGCGCGGACACTTATCTGGTCATTCCGGAAGAAGTATACCGCTCTGTAAATCCGAAAGGGACATCTTATGGATACCTGTGGGTGGATTGTGCTAAAAAAGATGTGGCATCTGTAGAGCAAAGCCTGAATGACCTGCTCTCCGATACTTCTCATATCAAGCTGAACACCTATCACGCAGAATTGCAAACCGCAGAATACGCAAGCCGTATGATGAAGCTTGGCTGCTATCTGTTCATGGCAATTTTCGGTCTCGTTGGGTTTATGAATCTGGCAAACACCATGATCATCAATATCACCACGAAGAAGCAGGAATACGGTGTGCTGCAAGCGGTAGGCATGACCAATAAGCAGTTGAATCTGAGCTTACAAATACAGGGCTTGATTTTTACGGTTGGCACCATCTGCGTCGCACTTGCTGCCGGTCTGCCCCTTGGCTATGCACTGTTTTCCTATGCGAAGCATAATGGGATTTTTGGAATGAACGTTTATCACGTTCCTCTTATCCCGATTCTTGTTATGATTCTTCTGGTTGGTATTTTACAAATTGTGCTTTCCTGTGTTTTAAGCAGTAATCTGAAAAAGGAAACGCTGGTAGAAAGAATAAGGTATCAGGGATAGCAAGTAATATGTAATGAACTAGGTCTTAACGAAGAGGAGAAATAGATAACTTCCATTTTGTATGTATGATAAATCTAAACAGTATTTTAGCAACATTTCCTGAGTGGGGGCAGAAAGTGCCCCCACTTTCACTATATGGGGGCGAAAAGCGCCACCATATATCATAAATGATGGGTTCAAGGGAAAAATCCCTTGCTAGAACAGCATTTGGATGGAGACATCTCTAATGCGTATCTAGCCGTCAACCTAAGAAGTATCAAGGCAGCCAAAACAGCAGATTAATCATGCAACATTTCCTACTGGTTAATTAAATTGAATAGAAATTAAACACTGTTCAATTGAGCAATCTATATGAATCTGATATACTGAGTATACAAAAGCTTTTGAATTTTTTAGGAGATGAAGCAAATGGATATAGGCGTTGTTATAAAAAAATATAGAAAAGAAGCTGGTATGACGCAGGAGGAGATGGCAAACAGATTAGGCGTGACGACACCGGCTGTAAACAAATGGGAGAATAGTAATTCCAAGCCGGATATTGAACTGCTGGCACCAATTGCAAGACTGCTTGATATTTCACTTGATACATTACTTTCTTTTCATGAAAAACTTTCAGATACTGAAATCGAAGAAATTATCAGGAAGATGGATAGGATGTTTTCAGAAGAAGGCTATGAAAAGACTTATGAATGGGCATTGAGACTTATAAAGGAATATCCGAATTGTAACATGCTTATCTGGCAGACTGCGGTAATGCTTGATGCAAGAAGAATAACGGATAAATGCACGAATCCGGAAAAATATGATAAGCAGATTAACGCATGGTATGAGCTGGCACTACATGATGAGAATGAAGAGATACAGCATCATGCAGCAGATTCCTTATTTGGATTTTATTTACGTAAGAAGGATTACACCAAGGCAGAAAAATATCTGGACTATTTTTCAGAATACGATCCTATGAAAAGTTATTATCAGGGAAGATTACTCCAGAAGCAGGGAAAAATCAAAGAAGCATATGAAAAATATGAAAATATTATTTTTTCCGGCTTTAGTACACTTAATTTTGTTCTTTCCACAATGGCTGGACTGGCATTGCGGGAAAATGATATCGGTTATGCGAGATTTTTGTCAGGGAAGGTACAGGCAGTTGCACATACATTGGAAATGGGAAAATATAATGAGTATTCGCCAATGCTTGATATTGTATGTGCAGGGAAAGATGTAGAGGGAACATATAAGGTGATAAAACATCTTCTTGATAATGTGGGTACTATGTATGATTTTAGAAAGTCCGGTTTATATAAGCATATGAAGTTCAGAGATATTGATGAAGCTATATTAGATGGTGTAAAAGAAAAACTTCTTGAAGGATTCAGAAATGAGGAAGAATTCGGCTACATGGCAGGATATGAACCGTGGGAGAAATTAATTTTTGACAGATAATTTTTTTAAAAACTGTCGTTTGGTAAAATCTATTCCATTTTTAAAAGCCTTGCGATAAAATATGTTCTGTGAGGCGGTTGTATTGATGTCAAGGGTAAAATAAGCAAAGGCAGAAATGCCTAAAAATTAAGGGTTTTAAGACCAATGGTAGTAATTTGAAGTGCTGCTGTTGGTCTTTTTCTTTTGCCTTGCCCCGAACATATATGTTCAATGATGTTCCTGTTGGAGGGATGGTGTTGAAGAACAACTATGGATAATTGGTGGGGGTGAGAATATAAAATGGATGACAAAATGATGAGAAAATGCTTGATAATATTCGTGAATGAGATTAAAATAAAATAAGTGAAGGGAGAATCAATTATGGACTATTTACCAGTACAAGAGTTTTCTAATAAATGGAATATAAGTAAGAGAAGAATACAGATTTTGTGTAAAGAAGGACGAATAGAAGGAGCAAAGATGATTGGTAATATGTGGGTAATTCCTGCAGATGCAAAAAGACCGAATGATGCTAGAACAAAATCACCAATAAAGCCTAATACAGAGAGTGTGTCTGAAGTACGCCGGGAATTAAAAAAAGTACTTAAGAAATTGTATAACATTACGGAGAGACTTTATATAAATGAGGATGACAAAAAGAGTGTGGTTTTGGCTACAATAGCTTATTCATTGTTCGAATTTTATTTGGGTGATAAAGAAACAGATGAAATGTATAAAATAATTTATAAAGATATTTCTGGGAAAGAGAACGAAATTTCTTTAGATTTTTCATTAAAGGAAATTGTAGCTGAATTTATAGAGAAATTCTGTGATGCTCCAGATATTAATAATATTCTATCTTGGGCGTATCAATATACTAATAAAATTATTGATGGGAATATATATAGTCAAACTCAATTTTTTACTGAAAAATACATGATAGATTACCTTGTTGGAAATGTTGTCGATTATGATAGGACTAAAAAGATTGTTGATCCATGTGCAGGTGGTGGAAATTTCTTAGTGGAATGTTTAGATTATTTGTGTGACTGTTTAGGCGAAAAAATAAATGTTGATGAAATTATTTTAAATACAAGTAGATTGTACGGATATGATATTGATAAGTCAATTGCCAGAATAGCAATTGTGAATATTAGATTAAGAGCAATATCTATAATGAAACGAGCTAATATCGATGTTACAAATGAATTATGGGAGCAGATTTGTCCTAATATCTTTGTTACAAAAAATGAAGATACGATTTGTGGTTCTCTAGCAAAAGATAATCGTGTTGTGGTTAATCTTGTAAATGGAAATGAGTTGGGGATGGATGATGCACTTTCAAATGCAGATGCAATAATAACTAATCCACCATTTGCAACCATAAAGGGAATGTGTCAAGAAGAAAAAGAATTTTTGAAAAAAAATTATCCTGATGCAAACTGTGATACATGCGTTTCGTTTATGATAGCAATACACGATCTGTTGAAACCAACCGGTGTATGTGGAATAGTATCTCAAAATTCATGGATGCATTTGAAGTCATTTAAAGAAATAAGAAATTATTTCTCAACGCAATACAATATTCAAAAAATAGCGAATCTAGGTTCTGGTGCTTTTTTTGACCTTAGTGGAGAAAAGTCAAATGTTTCTCTTATTGTATTTTCGAATAAATATAGGTCAGATAATAAAGTTGAAATACTCAATTTATCTTCATTTTTATTAGAAGAAAAAATTGATAAGCTAATTAGTAATGAAGGTAGATTGTATATTGGGCAAGATATGTTAGATGGACTGAATGGTTACGATTTTTCTGGTAAAGGAACCTTAAATGTAATGGGAGCAAATAAGCAACCGTATCGGAATGTTGCAGTTCCAATGCAAGGAACATCGACAGGTAATGCTAAAGAACTTGTGGGTTATTTTTGGGAACATTTTGGTGAAACAGATTGGGTTGCTGTAAGTAATGGGGGCGGTTACTGCAGATGGCAGGGATTAAATGATAGTGTAGTCAAATGGGGAAAGGAAGGTGAGTACATTAAGTCTCAAAAGGGGTCTGCGTTACGAAATGTAAAATATTTTGGTGATACTCAAATGGTATTTAGTGATACAGGAACAGCAGGGTTAAATGTTAGAGTTTTGCTGGATAATCAGATTTTTATTGCGTCTGGTCCGGGAATTAGAGTTGTTAAAGGAAACGAATATGCACATTTAGCTTTCTTGAATTCAAGAATAGCGGCATATTATGTGAGAATGATGTCTCCAAAACTTACAATAGCGGCTGGATATATTGGACAAATTCCTGTTAATGATAATATTTATTCTTCAGTTGTTCTTGAAAAAGAAGCACGATTATGTATTGAGCTAAAAAGGAAAATGTTATCGACAAGACCTAATAATATAGAGTATGAGTCCACATATATACAAAATATTAGTGGTAACTTGCTTAATGATGCTTGGCGAATGTTTAATGATGATCTGATAAATGAACTTCTAAAATTAGAAGTTGAAAGTAAAATAGACCAATTCATTTTTAAGGAGTATGGGCTTTCTGAAGAGGAAGAAAAGCATCTTCAAGATAGTGTTGGTGAATGTGCATATTTGATTGATAGAACGCAGGAAATAGATATCGATAAACTTGATAAATACCTAGAAAAACTAATAGATGCGTCTTGCTGCTTAAAGAGAACAAGAGCATCAAAAAATTCATTAGGAAGCGATGGAGTTCTTGAATATGTTGCTAAAGATTTAGGAGTTAATCCGGAAGTGGTTGTAAAAAAAATACAGGAAAAGCCGTTTGAAATGAAGAGAGTATTAAATAAATATATGGATATGATTTTGCATAATATGGTTTTATATAAACTGGATTATAACACAGATAATGGTGTGCTAATTTCTGAATGTGCAATAACTGAATTGGTATCTGATTTGATGGATAGGTTTGGGAAAGACTTTGATTATAGTAAATGGATACAGGAATCGTTTAATAAAGTACACAGTGAGATATTTAAAGGTGTTCCTTATCTACGATATGAAAATGGGGTGATTCACAAATATGACAGCAAAGTTGCGTAATTTGGTTGCTAAATATATGAATAAAACAATTGATATAGAAGGATGGGAAGATATTAGAAAAAAATATTTTGAATATTCATATTTAGCATTTATGACTCTTTGCGCACATGAGATTAAATCTGATTGTGCTGCAAATGAAATAGAAAATATTATTGGAATGAATGATATTATTGAAGAATCAATATTGTGCTATGTCTTGAAAATACCGGGTTCGTATGAATTTATTTCTGAGGTATTATCTATTATCAATGATTATGACGCATTTGATATAAACTGCTTATACCAAAGTTATATAGCAACAGATTTTTCTATTATGGATGGTGAAGTGAAATTCGAGGGTGGAAAGAACAATAGAGATATATTGGGTTCATACTATACTCAAGAAGAATTTGCATATGAGATTACTCAAAAAACAATTGAGGAATATCTTGAAAATAATATTAGAGAAGAAGTAAATGAGTTAAAGATAGCTGATTATTCTTGTGGTGGTGGAGCATTTTTGGTTGCAGCATGTCGAATATGCAGACAAAAAGGAATAAGTGCAGATATTTACGGATATGATGTAGATCCGATTGCAATAATGATAACTAGACACAGATTGCGTTTTGAAGAAAGTTCGGGATATAAAATTTTATTAGGAAATCCATTATTGATTACAAAAAATGATATAGAACCATTAGAAAAATTTAAGAGGGCAGAGGTAGGAAGATTTTATTCATTGGAAATGGGTGTTGTATCACACGACAATGTAATGATTGCCCTTGGAAATCCACCTTGGGAAAAGATTAGATTTGAAGAAAAGAAGTTTTTAATGCATTATGTAGAAAATCAAGAAATTGGATCAAAGGCAGGGCGAGAAAAATATATTCAGAACATTTCAGAAACGAATAAGTATTTTTATAATTGTTTTATTGATGATTACGAAAAGGCAAAGCGATTAATAAAAAAAGAGGAATGCTTTTGCAAATCAAGCTGTGGTGAGTTAAATACATATGCGATTTTTACAGAATTATGTCGAAATGTGGTTTGCAACAGCGGTATTATTGGATTGATAGTTAAATCGTCACTTCTCAAGATGCCCGTGTACAGTGCTTTTTTTAGGGATATGACAAAAAATAAAGATTTGTATGAAGTATACATGTTTACAAATCGGAATAAGATTTTCAATATTGATTCTCGTGAAGAATTTTCAGTCATTTTCTTGAAAAAGAACAATACAAAAAATCTTAGCATAGCATTAAATATTGAACGATATGAAAAATTTGTTGATAGAGAAAAAATAGAATTGTCATATGATTTATTGAATAAACTTAATCCTGAAACGGGAATGATTCCAAATATATGTCATAACGAAGAATTAGAATTTCTAGTTAGCATTTATGAAAAATATGATACATTTGGAATGCGTTATCCAGAATGTAAATTTGGTAGACTGGTTCATTTGACAAATCATTCGGAGAGTATAATTAAACAGAATGATGATGGCTATATTCCTATATATGAGGGAAAGTTTATTGAGCTATATACCGCTAAATATGCTACATTTTCAGGGATGAATGAAAGCGATAAGTATAAAAACAAAGCTTCAGCTAAAATGATTTGTGACATAGATGGCAAAGAGTATCCAGAATCTCGTTATTTTATAAAAGAAGAAGTTTGGAATAATTTATCTAGAAATTTTAATGATGAAGGTGTGATTGCTTGGAGAAGTTTGACATCAGCTACCAATAGAAGAACAATGCTTGCAACTGTTCTTCCGTTGATTCCGACATGTCAGTCTATTCAAATTTTGCAATTGCCTAAGAAGGAAATGCTACACATACTAGCACTATTTAATTCAGTAGTATTTGATTATATTGTAAGATTAAAAATGGCGGGGCTTGATTTGACGCAGACAATTATTAAACAGATTCCTATTCCGGATACAAAATCATTTGAAAAAGAGATGGTCTATATGGGAGAAAAAGCAACAATTGAAAAGCATATTAATTCTCGAATAAGAATGTTATATGTAAGCGACCAAAGACTGGATAACTTTTTTGCGGATGTGAGTATTTATCCGATAAGGAGAAAAATTACTAGAAAACAAATAATTGCAGAAATAGATAGATTAGTAGCACTTTTGTATGGATTAAATGAAGAAAGATTTAAGAATATACTGCATACTTTTAGTAAGTACTATTCAGAAAAGGAAGTTGAAGCTTTTTTTAAAGCATCAACTTCCTTGTGATAAACTTAGAGCATACCATATGCTTTTGAAGTAGCACTACTACCATTACGTGCCCATACACGGCTAAGGGATTTTACACGATCAAGTTCGCTTTCATCTAAAAGAGAGAGAACATAATAATCGGTGTTGATCTTTTCGAATACAAGTATTTTATGAACGAAATCACCTCGATTTCCGTATTTTGATAATTCTTCAGAATCATCATTTGGAGCACCTTTTAATTGGATTCTCCAACTTCCGTTATCTGGAGCAAATTTGATTGTTGATGGATAATAATCCTTTCCGAGATAGTTGATGGTGATATTTTTTTGTTTTGAAGTATCTTCTGGGTCAATATCAAAGAATTTTATACCACCATACATTCGTGCTGGATCAGAATATTCATAAGGAGTTCCTTTGACAGAACCGGATTCTATCTGTCCAAGTTTTGATAAATCTAGGATATTTCTTGACCCCCCTGTTGATTTTCGCATTTCAAACCAAAATTGTTCATTGGTAAAAGCAGGTACATTTTCAGTGGTGGGAGTAATTATGTAGTCGATATCAGGAGTAGATGATTTATTAAGCGGCTTATGAGGTTTTTGAGTGGTTATTATTGTTGGAATAGTAACCTTCTCAGATCCGAATAAGCTGTTTTTCTTTTGCCTTTTCTTATGGGATACTCTTTTGCTGATATTCTCAATTTTCTGAGATACTTCTTTGGATATATAATTTGCCTCTAATAATGTGATAATGTCATCAATGGAATTTATTTTGGTAGAGCACGAATAGTCTGTATCAGAATATTTTTCTATTATTGAATAAATGTTTTCTAACTCGTTTTTTCCAGTCGATGAATCATATAATTGGATTGAACAACTTTCAAAGTTGGTCCAAAGACCGCCACCAGTCAGGTTGTTTGAACCAATAGCACACCAAGCGGTAGACGAGTCTTCCAATAAATAAATCTTGCTATGGTATGTTGTTGAAAAGTTTTCGGAATGAATAATGTACAGTTCATTGCATAGTGAAAATAGATTAAGCAATGCTTCATACGAAGTTCCATCTAGATCTATACCGATAAATGCTTTGACGTATCCCCCACTTGACTTGAAGTTCTCAATAGATTCTTTTAATCTTAAAACTCCGCTATTCTTTGCAAATGCAGAGAAAATAGTAAAATTTGTATAACCGTTTTTTAACTCCGAAATTAGAATGTCACCGAGTTGACCTTGGAAAGGTTGATTGATAATAGACATAATATCTTCCTCCTTAAAAACACAACTACAAAAATTATATCACACAGTAATTAAATTTTATATATTTTTTTGCTTGCTATTATGTGTCTTCAGAGTGATATATGTACATACCAAAAAATCATAAGGAGGTACAAAACATGGTACTACATTTCAATGTAACAAAGGACAAACGAAAAGCTATGGTTCAGGCAATTGAGAAGGAAATCGGAGGTAAGGCAAAATACCTCGGAGTTCCTTCCTGTGCCTACGAAATTGGGAGTTTTACGGTAGGAAAGAATGGCGAATTGGAATTCGAAGATTTTGATGACCTTGATGCGGTCGCACAGATTGTTGGTGCCGGTGTTTTGGCAACAGGGGTCAGCCCGGCAGAATGGAACAACAATGAAAAGGTGGCAGAAGAACCCGACAGTGAGCCGAATAAAGGGGCAGAAACGGGCGAGAGCCTTGGACTTACGGTTTCCATACCACTTGAAAAGGTAGAAGTAGGCAACCTTGCAAGCATTCTGGATGCAAAAGGAGATTTGATAAAAAAGGCACTTGGTATTACCAACCTAAGATTTACTACAGACGAAGAAAATATTTCCTTGGTCCTATGTCAAGATTTAGTACAAGTTAAAATGAGAAATTTCTCCCCATTTTAATCTGCCAGAAACTCAGCCTCAGTGTGCGTTCTTTCATACACTCGTTCGAATTCGTTTGGCGACATATAGTTGCAATGGCTATGAATTCGTTTCGTATTGTAGAAAGCTTCCAGATATTCAAAAATCAACTGGTATGCCTGCTTATAGTCGCGAATTTTAAAGCGATTGAGCCATTCACGTTTGATAATAGAATGAAAGGATTCGATGCATGCATTATCCTACGGAAAAGCTTTCTTCGAATAACTGCGCTGCATATTTTCGGTTGCTTTTTTATATTCCTTTGCAACATATTGGCTGCCACGATCCGAATGGATAATTAATGGTTGATCGATATTTCGGCGAGCTTTGGCTTTGTTTATAGTATCAATCACGCAAGATACTTCCAGTGTTTCTGAAAGCGTCCAGGCTATGATTTTTCTGGAAAATAAATCCATAACACTGGTCAGATAGACAAATCCATCTATTGTCCAGATGTAGGTAATATCCGAACACCAAACTGCATTCGGACAATCAGGATTAAATTGCTCATCAAGGATATTTTGTAATTCAGTGCTGAAATCGAAATCTTTTGTGGTGATCGTCCATGGTTTGCTCCACCGAGCACGGATTCCCATTTGGCGCATATATGTACCAACGGTTTTTTCCGAAATGACTTCACCAGTTTTTGAAGTTCTAAAGTGATTTTCGGAGCACCGTAGTTCTGCTTGGAATCATCATAAATATCCTGTATTTTTGCTTTTACAGCTTTACGACGTTTTTCTGTATCAGAAAGTACGTGGTGGAGCCATGCAAGATATCCTGAGCGAGAGACACCTAAAAATTTCAACATTCCGGAGACGGAAACCCGGCGTCCAGCCTTTTTGGCAGCTTCCGTCTTCTCAGACACTTCAAGATAAATGACTTTAGTCATTTTCCCAGAATGTTGATTGCTTTTTTTAACACATCAAGTGCATCTTGGGAATCACGTAATTCACGTCTGAGACGGGCAATTTTCTTCTGCTCATCAGATGCATAATTACCAGAACCACGAACAGGGATATCACCTGATTCCCGGAAGTCTTTCAGCCATTTTGTTAATGTGCTGTATCCGATGTCAAGATTTTCTGCACATCCACGTACTCCGAGATCTTTGTGATCCTGATAGTACTGGACCGCATCAAGTTTAAATTGTTTGTCGTGTTGCTTTGCCATATGAGATCCTCCTTCAGCTTGTCTCTATTGTACCATGCTTATGTGTATTTGGAATTTCTCATTTTGGCTTGTACTATTTATATTCTAGTATTAAGAAGCGTGAAATCAAGCGCAGCTAAAGTTATGTAAATAAGAAAAGCAAGAGTGATTTTGAGGGTATCCCTTAGCCGAGGGATGCCCTCATTACTTTAATAAAGCCTTTTTCATTTTTATTGTGATGATAACCCGATAAGCTTCTAATTGTAAACAATTTATAAACAAATGACTTTCCCCCGTTTATAAATCGCCGAAAAATGTCGTGTATAGTGAAGGGCATTTTTTCCGCGGTGCGTTTTGATTTTACGTCCCCCGAAACGGCTGCTCCGTTTCCCTTTTGAACCTTGAAAACTGAATATCCACTTGTCAAATACGTTCTCTTTGCGGCGAGCGTGCAAAGCGGTGCGCCATGACCTGCTTTTCAGCGAGCGAAATTCATCGACTTAGAATACCGGGTAGCTCCCGGTTCCGCTATGACCCGCAAAGAGCATAATGATACTCCCGTTCAGTCACAGTCCGAGCACCTAAGAGACCGCCACTCCGATGGTGCCGCAGGCAATGAGAATGGCTCTGACAGACCGTCAGTTGGGGTGAAACTCCCGTGGTGCCGGCTCGCTCCCGACCGTTTGGCAGGTTACATACCGAAATGACCATCTGCGTATATCGCGAACAGGAGGAAATACCACTATGAGCGACAAAGAACGAAACTTCACTTGTGATCTTCACTGCAAAAGAGCCGTAACGCCGACATGTGTGCAAGCCGAAGCACATGTGCCGATCCACCTTAAAATGACACTGACGATAAAAGAAGCGGCGGAGTACAGCAGCATCGGGATAAACAAAATAGACGCCCTGCTGAAACAACCGAATTGCTCGTTTGTGCTCTTTGTCGGGACGCGGAAACTCGTAAAGCGGCGTGAATTTGAAGAATATATCCGCCATAAACTGGTCATATAGAGCTTTTAGCCGCAAAAGCCCCGAAAAATTCCCGTTGAGATTGAAAAAGCAGAGTCCTTATGCTATAATATGTAACTGCGTTGGACTCTTTTTAAGAATAAGAAAGGAGTCCGATAAATGGGCAAAAATCTCAAAGGTTTGACGTGCAAAACACGCAAGCATTAAAACCACCATGGACAGGTATGTTCATGTTACGGACGAATCACTGGCAAATGCGGTACGCCTGTTTCAGCAAACTACGCCGCCAGTTACAAAAAAGGGCGTAGAAAGGGCGTAAAAGAAATTTAGCGAAAGGCGAAAATCCAAAGAAAATGCGGGTTTTCGGACAGGTAAAACGAAAAATGAAATTAGGTATCGTCGGTCTGCCGAACGTCGGCAAGAGCACACTTTTTAATGCGATCACGAATGCGGGGGCGCAGTCTGCGAACTACCCGTTCTGCACCATTGAGCCGAACGTGGGCGTTGTTGCCGTGCCGGACAAGCGCCTCGACAAGCTGGCAGAAATGTACGAGCCGGAAAAGTTCACCCCGGCGACGATCGAGTTTGTGGACATTGCGGGTCTTGTGAAGGGCGCGTCGAAGGGCGAGGGCCTCGGCAACAAGTTTCTCTCCAACATCCGCGAGGTGGACGCAGTGGTTCATGTGGTGCGCTGCTTCGAAAACGACGACATTATTCATGTCGAGGGCTCCATCGACCCGGCCCGCGACATTGAGACAATCGACCTTGAGCTGATTCTCTCCGACATTGAGGTGCTTGACCGCCGCATTGACAAGACGAAGAAGATGATTAAGGCGGACAAGAAGTACCAGAGCGAGCTGGAGTTCTTTGAGCGCGTACACGAGGCGCTGGATGCCGGAAAGCCCGCCCGCAGCGTGGCGTGTGACGAGGAGGAAGCCGAGCTGCTCGCTTCCGTCAACCTGCTGACGAACAAGCCCATCATTTTCGCCGCCAACATGAGCGAATCCGACTTTGCAAACGGCATTGAAAACAATCCCGGCTATCTCGCCGTGAAGAAGATCGCCGACGAGCAGCACGCTGCTGTGCTGCCGATCTGCGCGGAAATCGA
>ERZ894183.1250-NODE-1250-length-14344-cov-4.589055_pt1 | contig 14344 bp, 12 predicted proteins | sample MGYA00380279_ERZ894183 | MGnify/ENA primary metagenome ERZ894183 (study PRJEB32331, sample SAMN06328422) | human gut metagenome | biome: human gut microbiome; feature: stool | host: Homo sapiens | collected 2013-06-26 ... | reverse complement strand
GCCTGGTGGACACCCTGATCTACGCCCAGGACTGCACCGCCCAGTCGGCTCGCAACCGGCTGGCCGCCTTCAAGTTCCGTGGGGAGGATGTGTTCAAGCCGGTGTCCGCCCTGTCCGGCGGCGAGCAGAGCCGCCTGCGGCTTTGTATGCTGATGGACGAGAAGATCAACCTGCTGGTGCTGGACGAGCCCACAAACCATATGGACGTATATACCATGGAAGGGCTGGAGGCTCTTTTGTCCGATTATGACGGCACCCTGCTGGCTGTGAGCCATGACAGGCGGTTTACGGAGAAGATTGGGGATGTGGTGTATCGGGTGGAGGGTGGTGAGGTGGAGTAACTACTCCTCTCCCTTTATAAACATCATTCCCCCCGCAGCCAGTATCCCTCCGCAGCACACCCACACAGCCCTGAGCCCCAGGTACTTTACTGCCCCATTTCCCAGGACGGCTCCTATGGCAAATACTGCAATGAAAAAATAATACTGAAGGCTTTTCTTTCTGAACATAGGGTCTTTTGTGACTGTATAGGAATGGAGAAGATCGGTGGCACTGCGCAGGTTTCCGATGCACATGGTGGTTGCCATAGCATTTCCCTGAATCTTCCGGAAACTGTCTACCTGCATGGCGCAGGAAAAGGAGACCAGGGAGTTGGCAAGGATGTTAAGGGACTCCGGGATCAGTCCTACCGTGAAGAGGATCACGCACTCGATGGCCAGGATGATCTGGCGCCAGTGTATCCGTCTGTGGGGCTGGCACAGATGGCGGATCCTCTGGGCCAGGAAGATCCCCGCCCCAAAGGCCGCAATGGGAATAAGATAGCGCAGGGCGTCCTGAAAACGGCCCTCAGACGCATTGATGCCCATGAGAATGAAGTTGCCGGTCTGGGCATTGGCAAAGACGCTGCCCCTGCATATGTAGGTGTAGGCGTCCTGAAAGCCGCCTGTAAGAGACAGGAGGATACCCACCGCCATGGAATCTGACATTTGTCCACAATGAAATCGTTTCATCATACTCTTACCTTTCTCCATATTTTAATGTCAAGCCCATTATATACCACCTCTCCCAGATTTCCAGTATTTTTTTCTGATCACTTCATAAACTGGCTATTTAAGTGATTCCCGGATTGTAAAAATACCTTCTCCGTGTTAGAATACCTTACAATATGGAGTTTTCAGATACACACGCAAGGAGGACAGTTCATGGCAGCTTTGCCGAAGACCGGTGACAGGCTTTGGGGCTTCAACGTTACCGAAACAGGAACCATTGAAATGCTGGGCGCCCGGACAGTGGAATTTTATCATTCCCACAGCGGCGCCCGGCTTTTATACATAGAAAATGATGACCGGGAGCTTGGATTTAACCTGATCTACCGCACGCCCCAGGCGGACAATACCGACACCAATCATCTGCTGGAGCACCTTCTTCTATGCTCCTGCAGGCGGTATCCCAGCCGGGACGTATTTTTTGATATGGACAGCAAAAGCTATTCTACATTTATGAACGGCATTACGGACAATACCTACACCTGCTATCCCATCTGCTCCCAGAGCCAGGAGCAGCTCACCCGGCTGGCGGACGTGGTTCTTTCCTGCATGGAAGAGCCGGACGCCATGAAGGAAGAATCTTTCTTCCTGCGGGAGGGCCTGCGGCTGGAGCTTGAGGAGGAAAATGGCCCTCTTACCCTTCACGGAACGGTGCTCAGCGAGGACTGGGGCCACCTGACAGATCTGCTGGAAAATGCTGACAGCTTTATGGCCGGTGCCCTTTATGAGGGGCTTATCTCCTCCAGGCTTCTGGGCCGGCTTCATTATCATTATAAGGAGCTTACATTTTCACAGGTGAAGAAGGCTTATGAAGCCTATTATCATTATGACAACTGCCTGATGATCCTGTATGGTCAGGTGGAACTGGAGAATTTTTTACAGTTTCTGGATAAGAATCATCTTTCTCAGGCTAAGGCAGGAAATGGCGGTATCTCTCCGGATGTATTTAAGGAAACAGCGGCTCCCGGCTTTAAACGGCTGTGCTGTGAAAGCCCCGCCTACGAGGGAGCGGCTGTAGAGCAGGGCGCTGTGATCGACTACGGCATCGACCTGTCCCACTGCTCCCAGGAGGAACTGATCCATTGGGATCTGCTGGCGGATTTTCTGAATCAGGAGGCTTCCATATGGTATGACTGTGCCATAGAACAGGGGATCAACCATATGATGGAGGTCTACACCGACACTCTGATCCCCTCTCCTTCTCTCCGGTTTCGGCTGAGAAATGGTGATGCCGGACAGGCGGAGCCATTTTTACGCTCCATTCAAAATACTCTGTCCATTCTTTCCAGGCAGGGGACTGATCCGGAGCAGCTTGCCGCCTCATGGAAGGAAAACCGTATATCTGATCTTCTGACCAGAGAAGCCCCTCATCTGGGCTTCAATATTTCCGAGGAAATCGGGCATTACTGGAGCGTCACAGGCCGGACGGATTATTTTACAAAATATGAGGCCGCCTTTCAGCAGTTTTACGGCCCGGAGAACCGGAAAATTGTGTCACGGCTGGCAAAGGAGGCTTTGGAACCGATAACCAGTGCCCTTGTGATCACAGTGCCAAAACCGGGACTGGCGGAACAGCTGGAAGCGGAGCGGGAAGCCTGGCTGGAGCATAAGCTGGGAGAAATGTCCGTGGCAGAAAAACGGAATCTGATCACCAGAACCCATAATTTTCAGGAATGGAACAGCCAGGAGCTTTCCAATATGGACTTTCTCATTGAGCCCTCTGCCCTTCCTGAGCCGCCTGCCGCGCCGCCTGCCGCCTTACGCACGATCCATGGGATCCAGTTTTACGAGACCCCTTCCGGTGAGGGAATGTCCTCCCAGGAAGGCTCCCTTGGCAGCTATCAGCTCTATTTTGATATGAGCGGGGTGAAGCCGGAAGACAGGATGTATCTGACCATCTATCAGATGCTTTTGACAGAGCTTGATACAGAGCTTTATTCCTCTGCCAGACAGAAACAGCTGGAACAGGAATATCTCCACGACTGTTCCATCGACGAGGTGTACCCCGACGAGGAGGCAGGAGAAAACAGCCGCCCCATGCTGTCCGTATTCTGGAACGGGCTGACGGAGGATTTCCCGGCCAGTCTCCGGTTTTTACTGCATATTATGGGGCAGGCAGATTATGAAAACCGAGAGGAAATGATCCGGGTTCTGGAAAAATATACCCCTGATTATGACCTGTCCAAAGGGGAGAATGCTTCTTCCCTGGCTTTCAGCATGGCGGCCGGATGCCTGAGGAGGGATGCGGCCTTCCACAACCTGTTAAACGGCCAGGATACCTACTATTTCCTTCAGGATACATTAAAACGGCTGAAGGAGGATCCGGATCATGTGAAAATGGTCTCCAGCAGGCTGCGGGAGATCGCCGATGAGCTTCTGACCCGGCACAGACTTATCTTTCTGGCAGCGGCGCCCGGGGAAGCACTGGAAGGAATCCGCAGGGAAGCGGCCGGAATCCTTGGAGAACTGCCGGAAGGCGGCAAAAGCTCCTGTGACGGCCGGGACAATGCCGGTTTATGGGAAACCTATCTGTCTCTGGAGCCCAAAAATATAGGCATCTGTACGGATGCGCCTTCGCAGGAGATACGGATGATGGGAAACCTTATGGCCTGTCCTGGCTTTAAAGGACGGTTTCTTCCATTTCTTCTGGCTGTAGGGGACAAATATATAAAACCGGCCCTGCGCTATCAGGGCGGGGCCTACGATGGAGGGATCGATTTTTATCTCACCTCCGATTTCTTCTCCCTGTGGAGCACCGCCGATCCGGAAGTGACCTCGACTCTCAGCCTGTTTAAACAGGCTGGAACGCGCCTTGGGGAACTGAACCTTGCAGAGGAGGATTTAAAGGGCTACATCCTCAGCGCCTACTCCCAGGCCCTGCCCCCCTCCGGCCGGTTAAACGGCGCCATGCGCTTTATGCGCCGGCTGGTGATGGGCCTTGATACAGAAGCACTGAACCAGACCGTTTCCGATATAAAAAATGCCTCCCTGGACTGCCAGAAAGAGGCGGCAGACTTTCTCTGCCGGGCCCTTTCCGGAGCGGCGGGGGCTGTGGCAGGAAATGAGCATAGTATATTGGAGCATAGGGATGGGGTAGATGTGGTTTTGAATTTGCGGGAGCGGCAGGTTCATAATTGACTTTCCTTTTTTCCTCTGCTAGAATGTAGACAAATGAACGTTTACCGCTGACCAATATGCGGTATATAAGTGGTTGGGTCGCAAATTTGGTCCTTCGCCGTAAGGCGGAGGATTTTTTTATAATGAGGATACATAGATGAAGAAAACGGGATTTTATATTATTAATACTGGAATTTACTGGACGATAATCAGAAAGTTATCGGTATGCTGAAACACGAAGTCCGTTTTACTCCGCCCCAGCCAAATGCAACAGCAATATTAGAGAAGCTGAAAAAGCAGAAGTAACCTTACAACATCATCCCCAATAGAAAGGACCCCTCACCCATGCTGACACTCACCGCTCCTAATTCCACCCACAAATCCCAATGGCAGGCCTACCTTACCGAACTCCAGTCTTTAAACGAACCCATCATTCCCGCCAGCGGCGGCGGCAATATCCAGGATTACGATGCATTTCTTTCCAAAACCGCCCAGTACCGCCGCCAGCCGGAGGATCCCCGTCTGGTGCCCTCTTCCCTGTTTTTTCTTATGGACGGGAAAAGGCTGGTTGGAATGGTGGACATCCGGCACCAGCTAAATGATGCCCTTCTGGCCTTCGGGGGCCATATCGGATATGGGATCCGGCCTTCCGAACGGGGAAAAGGCTATGGAAATACCATGCTTGCCCTTGCTCTGGAGGAATGTAAAAAACTGAGCATTGACCCGGTTCTGGTTACCTGTAAAAAGACCAATATCCGCTCCGCAAGCATCATCCAGGCCAATGGAGGCGTACTGGAAAATGAAATCAGCCATGATGGAGAATTGCAGCAAAGGTATTGGATTGAGCTTGGTTTATAAATTAGGTTGAGCCGGCAAGGAAGGCCATCTGCCAACCCCGCCGGCTTAAAATGCATCTATATGTAAAAAGCTCTGACTGCTTGTTTATGTTTAAAGTATACTGGTAAATTGTGACAGAACTTTGACCGCATCCTAAACACTTTATAAAGAATTTAAAGAAAACATAACAAAAGCTTTGAAATATCTTTTTTATTTCTTCTATTGACATATAATATTATATGACGTATAGTATAAATATATTATATAACATATAATATCATATTATTTACAATATTATAAAGGAGAGGTGCTTATGGTGTTTAACACTGGCTCTGCTCTGTTGGATGCTATCGTACTGGCGGTGGTGTCCAAGGACGCGGAGGGAACCTATGGCTACAAGATCACCCAGGATGTACGCAGTGCCATTGATATATCTGAATCCACCTTATATCCGGTACTCCGCAGGCTTCAGAAGGAGGATTGTCTGGAGGTCTATGATATGGCGATCGACGGGCGGAACAGACGGTATTATAAGCTGACGGAGCAGGGACGGGTTCAGCTGAATCTTTACCGCGGAGAGTGGCATACTTATTCTCAGAGGGTGTCCCAGATTTTTAAGGAGGCTAAGCTATGACGAGAACTGAGTTTATGAAAGAGCTTGCATACCTGCTTCAGGACATCCAGGATGAGGAGAAGCAGGATGCGATCCAGTATTATAATGACTATTTTGATGAGGCCGGGCCGGATCAGGAGGAGGAGATCCTGAGAGATCTTGGAAGCCCGGAGAGGATCGCGGCTATGATCCGGTCGGATCTGATGGGAAATCTGAAAGAAGGCGGGGAATTTACAGAAAGCGGCTACCGTGATGAGCGGTTCAGGGATCCGGACCACTGGCTGGCAAAGCGGCTGGATCTGCCGGAGACGGCAGAAGAAGGCCGGAAAAAGGCAGACCGTGAGCCGGAGCCGTCAAAAGAGGAGGCAAAGGACTCCAAACCGTCCCGCAGCTACAATAAGCCTCTGACCATCGCCCTGTGCGCTGTCATTCTCATCCTGCTCTCTCCCATCCTTCTTGGAGTAGGCAGCGGGCTGGTCGGGATTCTGACAGGGATTGTGGGGCTGCTGATCGGACTGCTCCTCCTCCTTGGAGCCCTTGCAATCGGGGGCATACTTGCCGGACTGTGCCTGATCCCCTTTGGCCTGGTCCTTATATTTACAGAAGGGATTTTTACAGGCCTGCTGATTATGGGCCTTGGCATGGTGCTTCTGGGAGCCGGGATCCTGTTTGGAGCCATTTCCATTGTATTTTACGGTAAACTGGTACCTAACCTGCTGCGCCAGATCATCGATGCCGTCAACCGTCTCATTCACAAAAGGAGGAAACCTACATGAATAAATGGCTGAAGCGTTTTTCCATCGCAGGAATCGCACTGATCGGAATCGGTACGGTCACTGCCTCTCTGGCATTTGCCATGGGCGGGCGGCTCCACAGCTACCAGATCCTGAAAAACTACTCCCACTCCCGGCCCATAGAGGCTATGCCGGTGCCGGCTGAAACAAAATTAGCCTCTGAAACCTCTGCCCAGGCTCCGCCCCCTTCTGCTGACGACCAGCAGACCTACAGCTTCTCTCCCACAAGGGAGCTTCAGATCGATGTAGACGAGGGCGTGATCCAGGTGCTGACCTCATCGGATCAGTCTGAGATCACCGTTTCTGTAAAGGATCCTCAGGATAAGACCAAATGCTTTGTAAGGGAAGACAAGCTGAATGTAAAGCGGGAAAGCCGCAGCAGAGACGATCATTCCAATGAAAACAACAGTCCATATATCACCGTCACCATCCCGGCAGACCACTATTTTGACAAGGTGGAGATCGATACTGGCGTATCTTCCTGCAGCCTCACGGACATAAAAACCTCCAAACTGGAGCTGGAAAGCGGCATAGGAAGCATTTCCTTCCAGGGAACCGTTACCGGCGATATTGACGTAGAAACCGGCGTGGGGGAGGTTTCTCTGGCCCTTACCGGAAATCAGACCGATTATAACTACAAAATAGAATGTGGCGCAGGCACCATCTCCGTAGAAGACGATACCTACACCATGTCAAGCAACGACACTGACGTCAACAACCACGCCCCCTATACCATGGATCTGGAATGCGGTGTGGGGATGATCAGCGTAACATTTAAATAAGCAAAGGAGAATCCACTATGAAAACACTTCATCGTTCTTCCACAAACCGGGTTTTCTGCGGCGTATGCGGAGGCCTGGGAGAATATTTTAACGTAGATCCAACCCTGATCCGCCTTTTATGGATCATCCTGATCTGCTCCTTCGGCACAGGGATTGTGGCCTACCTGATCGCGGCCATCATCATCCCTCTTGACCGGAGCTGATGGAGAAGGAATAGGTAATATCCTTCTCACCGCTGATCTGAGCCTCCGGCTCCACATCAGAGCCCCAGCTGTCGATGCCGCCTACGCCCCGTACTGCCCCAAGAATGCATACCACTGTCCGCCTGGGAGGAGGAAGCTCCTCCTGGTGGGTAGCCTGCTCCAGCTCCAGGGCTGTATAAGGCAGGCAGGTAAAGGCAAATGTGGCTTCTTCCATAGTAAAACGGAGGGCCATTTTTTCCCCGTTCCATTCTCTTATGACAGAAAGCTCCTCTGTCTCCATATGCATTCCGCAGTCCTGAGGCACCAGATAGGGCGTCACAGGCAATCCCTGGATCTCATAGCATCCCTTTACGCCTCCGGCCATCCGGTCCGGGTAGGTCTCACCTGAAAGCCCCTTATATACATACCCTGATGCCACAGAAGGCATCACAAACCGCAGGCCAAAGACAGGAAGCTGAGGAAGCCCCTCTTTTCCTTCATAATGCACCTCGGTCCGAATCCGCCCGGATCCGTCTACTGTATAGGATACCCGCACCCGGGTCTGAGGCACCGTAGCGGTCCGGCAGGTAAACCGAAAGCATATCTCCTTACAGATAACTTCTTTTTCAAACAGGCTGTTTCCGGGTGCCAGAAAATCCTCCACCGGCTGTCCGTCCTGCCAGATTTCCACCTTTTCTTTCTCTGTAAACTGATCTGCTCCCATCCACATGGCCGAACGGAAGGGAAAATGATTTCCTCTGTCATTGTCCGTAACCGCCCGCCAGAATACTGGCCCCGGTGTCCTGTAAAGCCATTCTCTCTCCCGGATCACAAGGGATTCCAGTCCCCCGGTCTGATAGGAAAAAAGATAGTCAAAGCCATTTCCATGGACGCCGGCCACTACATCTCCGTATACCACCCTAAGCATTGAATCTGTATGCTCCATAATAATATCTTACCTCCTGCATTGCCGGCTTCGGCGTTCTGTCTGCAAATACGATTCCATTTCCTGAAAATTCATAATCGGACGGACGGTCATCAAAGTCCCCGCCGTAGCGGAGCACCTCCCGTCCCGTTACCGGATCCGTCACATAGAGAGCCTGATCGATATAGTCCCAGATATATCCCCCCTGATACTGCAAAAATTCATCTAAGAGCTCCATATAGGACTTCATGCCCCCAAGGGAATTGCCCATATCGTGCATATATTCGCAGAGGATAAAGGGCTTTTTCCCTCCCTGGCGGAAATAGTCACGGATGCGTCCGGGCGGGGCGTACATCTGGCTTTCCATATCAGAAATATCCTCATAGTCCCGGTTGTGGAACACACCCTCGTAGTGGACCAGGCGGCCCGGATCCCGCTCTTTGGTCCAGCGGTACATGGCCCTCATGTTCTCCCCTGCAAAGGACTCATTTCCCAGGGACCAGAACAGGATGGATACATGATTTTTGAAGGTTTCTACATTGGAACGCATCCGGTCCAGCACAGCCTCACGCCACTGAGGGATACTGCCGGGCACATTCCAGGAGGGCTCTACTGCCCCCATCTTCTGCCAGGATCCGTGGGACTCCAGATTTGTCTCTGCCATCACCATAAGCCCCGCCTCGTCGCACAGGGAGTACCAGGGAAGCTGATCCGGATAATGGCAGGTGCGGACGCTGTTGATGTGGTTGTCTTTGAGGCATTTTATATCATATTCCATATCCTCCGGGGTAATGGCGCGTCCTCTGTGGGGATTCCACTCGTGGCGGTTTACCCCGTTTATGATCAGGCGGCGGCCATTGAGCTGGATGATGCCATCCTCAAGGCTGATCCTGCGAAAGCCGGTTTTATAGGGAACCACCTCTTTCACCTGGCCATCTGCCCCGTAAAGGGTGATCACAAGCTGGTAAAGACAGGGGCTGTCGCAGTCCCAGAGGCAGACATCAGGAAGCTCTGCGGAGCCAAAGGACAGACTGCCCTCTAAGCCGCCCTCTGCCTGATCTTCACAGACAACCCTTCCCTCGGGGTCAGACAGCCGGTAAGCCGCCCTCCAGCCAGGCTCCAGGCTTCCGGAAACCTTAAGGATCAGAGAAAAGCTGCCTTCCTTCAGATCCTCCTTCACCTCCGGCACCGCCCACATATCCTCCACATGAAGCTCCGGCTTTCCATAGAGAGTTACATTTCTGAAAATACCGGAGAACCGGAAAAAGTCTTGATCTTCCAGATAAGCCGCCGTAGAACGCTTGTGTACCTCTACGGCAATTACATTTCCCTTCTCCCGGATATAAGGGGTCAGGTCAAAATGAGCCGGAGTAAAGCTGTCCTCGCTATAGCCTACAAACTGGCCGTTGAGCCACAGATACATGGCCTGCTCTACCCCCTCAAAGGAAATGCAGACCCGTTTTCCAAGAAGCCCAGGGGCCAGGTCAAATGTTCTGCGGTAAGAACCCACCGGGTTGTACTCTGCCTGTGAAAACTGCCCGGGACAGGGCTTACCGTTCCAGTAGGCGGGCCTTCTGTATACATGCCCCTCCCATGGGTACATGGTGTTGATATAGTGAATCCGGTCATAGCCGGAAAGCTCTATATGGCCCGGCACCTGAATGGTACCAAAGCCCGTTTCGTCAAATTTCTCCTGGTAAAAGTCTGCCGGACGCTCCCCGGCGCATTTTGACCAGGCAAAGCTCCATTCTCCGTTTAAGGACTGGTAAAGGGTCTCTCTCCCTTCCTTCCAGTCCCCTTCTGTCTCGTAAAACCGGTGATCCGAATGAGCCGGAAGGCGTCCTGCCTGGAACACCTCCGGGTCATCCAGCCATGTTAATTCTGGAATCATAATTTCTCCTCTCTTATTCCTTCACTGCTCCTGCTGCCACTCCCGCCAGAATATATTTCTGGAAGAAAATGTAAATCAAAATGGTAGGGAGCATAATAACGATGATCCCTGCCGCCAGAGTCTGCCAGGAGCCCTGCTGCGCATTGGCATAGTTCATAAGGAAGGTGGTCAGGGTTCTCAGCTTGTTTTTTGGCATGTAAAGGTATGGAATATACATATCGTTGATAATGTTAATGGCCTTGATGATGCACACCGTAGCCGTAGCCGGAGCCAGCAGCGGGAAAATGATCCTGGTAAACAGCCCGAAGTAGGAGCAGCCGTCTAACAGGGCTGACTCATCCAGAGACACCGGCAGGGTAGAGATAAACTGGCGGTAAATGTAAAGCTGCATCAGATCCGAGGCCACATAGATCACAATGGGGGCGCCCAGAGTATTATAGAGCCTGAGGCCGTTGATGATCTTAAACCGGGCAATCTCCGTTACGAAGGAGGGGATCAGCATACCGATGAAAAACAAGGCGATGATGAATTTCTTCCCCTTAAAGTTAAACCGTTCGATGATAAAGGCGGTAATGGTGCCGAACATGACATTAAAGAAAATGGATACCACCAGAAGGATCCCCGTATTCTTAAAGCCCACCAGAAGATATTTATCCGTCAGAACCTTTGTGAAGTTATCAAAGGTGATCCGGTCAAGGGCCGGAAGCATCAGAGGGGAGGTTTTCACCATATCCACCTTGGTCTTAAATGCCGCAAACAGCGTCAGCACGATAGGCGCCAGAACCACTGCCACCATGCACAGGCAGATCACCTGCTTTATAAGCTGTACCCATATCCGCTTTTTCATGGCCCTCACTCCTTTCCTCTCAAAATAATACCATGGATGATCTTATTCTGCACCACATAGATCAGCACGATCAGCACCATAATCGCCACCGCCATGGTAGACGCCAGGCCGAAGTTGCTGTAGGTAAATGCCGTATCGATGGTATAAAGGGTGAAGGTAGAGGAAGCGTACCCTGGCCCTCCTGCTGTCATGACAAATGGGATGTCGAACACCTGCAGGGCGCCCCGGATATTGTCAAAGAGCACAAAATCCACCATCAGCATAATAGCCGGGATCTGTATGTACTTAAAAAGCTGCCAGGTATTGGCTCCGTCCACCTGAGCCGCCTCCGCCACATCCTGAGGAAGGGACTGAAGGGCCGCCATAAACAGGATCACATGATAGCCGCTGAACCGCCAGAGGGAAACGAAGGACAGCACATAATTGACGATCTTGGCGTCAGAAAGCCAGTTATGGATCAGCCCCTCCAGGCCCACTGCGGTTAAAATGGCATCAAAGGCGCCATTGATCGGTGAAAAGAAATAAGAAAAGGCATAGGAAATGGCCACTCCGTTGATGATATAAGGCATAAACACCATAGTCTTGTAAAATTTGGCCGCCCGCAGCTTTCCTGTCAGGAGAACCGCAAAGGCCAGCTCCACCGGGATCATAAGAAGATGCACAAAAAAGTATACCGCATTATTTTTTAGGGACAGCCACAAATCCTCATTGTGGAACATGGAAATGTAATTGTCAAACCAGATAAACTGGCTGGACGGAGAATAGCCGTCCCAGTTTGTAAAGCTCATCCGGATCAGATCCATGGCCGGCACTACCACAAATGCCAGCAGAAGAAGCACCGGGATCACCAGAGACAGCACGATGAACTGTCTTCTTTTCTTCGATAATGTACTCACCCTTACCACCCTTTCTATTAAATCGGAAGCTGCCGCCCTGACAGCTCCCAATCTGTGTTTCTCATATTTCTGAACATTACTGGATTCCCAGCTTCTCTCTTGCCGCCTTCCACTTAGTGTTCAGATCCGTCAGTGTCTGAGTCAGATCAAAGCCCTCTGTCAGCATCTGCGCGCCCAGCTTCTTGTAATCAAAGGCAGTCTCATTCTGGATGGCGGTAAAATCATCTCCGCCGCCGTCATACATAACCAGATTCATATCCGGGCAAAGCTCGTCTGCCTGTGCCAGAACAGGATCCTTCTCCTTGGGGAAATTGGTCATGGAGGAGGCTGAAGATACATAATTGATATAGTCCGGATACCATGCATCAGAGTAGAACCATTCTACAAATGCCTTTGCAAGCTCCGGGTTCTTTGAGTGGGTGGTAACGCCCATAAAGGAGTCGCCCTGTACGATTACATTGTATGGATCGGACTCAGTATTTCTGGTGGGCAGATAGAAGGTTCCAAGCTCAGAGATATCCTCAGCGCCTGACTGGATATTCTGCAGTCCCCAGTCTCCAAGGGCGATGATGGCAGCCTCTTTTGCCGCAAACAGCGCGGTTACCTGATCGCTTCCCAGTCCCAGAGGATCTTTTCCGAGAGCGCCGGAGGTAAAGAGCTCATTCACCTTCTGGTAAGCCTTTTCAATGTCGGTTCCTTCAGCAAAAGGCTCATCCTGAGCTGCCATGGTATTCCAGTTCTGTCCGTTTCCTGACTCGAGGGCAGGCATAAATTCCATATAAGGATAATCAGGCCACTCATCCTTCAGACCGCAGGCAACTGCCATAAAATCAGGATTATCCTTTCCATAATAGTCCTGAAGGGTCTTTGCTGCCTCTACAAACTCCGGCCAGGTGGTGGGCACCTCTACGTCTGCTTCCTTAAACATATCCTTCCAGTAATACACATACTCGTAGCCGGAGGTCATGGGAATACCCAGGATTTTGCCGTCGATGGCATAGCCCTCTGCCAGTTCGTTGTTCTTCGCTGCCTCTGTGTCGGACAGGTCTGCCAGGTAATCCTTGAATCTGGAAAGGGTAAAGGGCTTATTGAACATAACATCCGGCAGCTGGTTGGCAGATGCCCTCATCTTCATGGCGTTCCAGTATTCGCTGTCATCCTTGATCTTTTCTACCTCGATCTCAGCGTCCGGATACATCTCCTGGAATTTTCCTACCATATCATTCTGCTCGATGAAATCATTTAAGTTGTTATCCCAGATAGTAAAGGTGATGGTGCCGGACAGTTCCTTTGCTGCCTCCGTTGACTCTCCTGCCTCTGCTTCTGTCTGGGTTGTACCCGTCTGCGCCTGTGTGTCTGCCGGTGCGTCAGAAGCCGTTCCTCCGGAGCAGCCCATTAAGGATGCCGCTGTCATTGCGCATACAGTTGTAAGAGCAAGCCATTTTCTGTTCTTCATTTTCATTACCTCCCGTTTTTTGCTGATGAGGCAAGTATATCCCTCCCGCTCCCCTTTTGGCTATGTCTTTTTTCTCTCATTTCTTGATATATTTTCAGATTGGGGAGATGGTAAAAGTTGACGGATGGTAAGAATTTGGGGTTAAAAAGTATGAAATAGGGGATTTTAAGGTGCTTTCCTATACTGCGCCGGACTCATCCCCACCGCCTTTTTAAAGATCCTGTTAAAATGCTCCGGATTATTATACCCCACCATTTCCCCGATCTCATACATCTTAAATGTAGTGGTTTTGATCAGCTCCTTTGCTTTCTGAACCCTTAAGCCGGTGAGGTAAGCCAGGAAGGTCTCCCCGCACTCTTTTGTAAACTTAGTGGTGAAGTATTTTTCGCTGAGGCCTACATACTCTGCCACCTCCTTAAGGCTCAGTCCCCCGTCCTGATAATGCTCCAGGATATAGCGCTTGGCCATGGTGATGGCGTCGGTGCGGACTACATCCAGCCGGCTGCTGCTGTAGGAGATTACCCAGGAGAGATAATTGACCATCCACAGCCGCAGACTCCGTACTTCCTGAATCCGTTCCAGTTTCTGGAAATAATTGATCCTCTGACCAAATATATCAAAGAAATCCCCATCGGACCGCTTAAATTGCCGGGCCGTTGCCAGAATCACAGCCAGCACCCGGAGGCGTCCTTCCTCCAGACTGCCGCTCTGAAGAAGCTGGCCCAGCTCCTCCCGCTCCTCTCCCACTGTCTTTTCATCTGCCGTATAAAGGGCTGCCGCCAGTTTTCCGTAAGAATAAGCCAGGCCCATAATCTGCTCTGCCTGGTCATAGATCTGCCCAAGATCCACAAGGGCCCCCTCACCTGCCAGAAAATACAGATCCTCAAAGCCCCACAATGCCTGAAGCTCCTCCAAAAAGCCCTGGCTTCCTGAAAGGGGCCGTCCCAGGCATACAGAA
>ERZ894183.1233-NODE-1233-length-14537-cov-13.298232_pt1 | contig 14537 bp, 7 predicted proteins | sample MGYA00380279_ERZ894183 | MGnify/ENA primary metagenome ERZ894183 (study PRJEB32331, sample SAMN06328422) | human gut metagenome | biome: human gut microbiome; feature: stool | host: Homo sapiens | collected 2013-06-26 ... | reverse complement strand
ATCCAACAACATCCATGACCTGAACAGCCACATCTGGGATTCATGGGCAGATGAGAACGGCAGCATAGGCAAGGCCTACGGCTACCAGCTGGGTGTAAAGCACCATTATAAGGAAGGGGATTTTGACCAGGTAGACCGCATCCTGTATGACCTGAAGCACAATCCCTTAAGCCGCCGGATCATGTCCAATATCTACAACCACCATGATCTATGCGAAATGAACCTCTATCCCTGCGCCTACAGCATGACCTTCAATGTCTCCGGTAATACCCTGAACGGTATCTTAAACCAGCGCTCCCAGGACATGCTGACAGCCAACAGCTGGAACGTATGCCAGTACGCGGTCCTGCTCCACATGCTGGCGCAGGTAAGCGGCCTGAAACCCGGTGAATTGGTCCATGTTATTGCAGACGCCCATATCTACGACCGGCATATACCGATGGTGGAGGAGTTGCTGAAACGGGAGCCTTACCCAGGTCCAACCCTGTCCATGGACACTTCCATCCAGAATTTCTATCAGTTCACCACTGACAGCTTCCGGCTGGAAGATTATCAGTATCACACCTTTAGCGAGAAGATTCCTGTGGCTATATAGGCAGGCTGTAAGCAAAGCATAGAAACAGACGATAAAAAGCCCAGAGAATAAAAAATGATATGAAAGACGGATGGACCTCTCCTCGTTCCATCCGTCTTTCGTTTCACATCCTGTCTTCAATTCTTATTTAAACCATCTTATATCCAATCAATGAAAGATATTATAAATACCGGCCAATGCCAGCAAAGAGGAAACCGCCACCATTGCCACCGACCACAGGAACATGGTGGCAAATGCCTTTTCATTGTCAAACTCATCCCGCAGAATAGGATCGCCTGCTATGGATGAGATAATCAACCCTCCCACGCTGGATGCCGGGCTGAAACACGCGCTGCTGGAACCGATCAGCATAGCGCTTAACAGGCCTATCTGGGTAAGACTTCCGCCTATCTCCTCCACCAGTTCCCCCACCGTTGGAGTCAGGGTCGGCACCACCACTCCCAGTGTGGAGGAAAACCAGGACATAACGCCCGCCGTCATGCAGGACGCCCCGGACGCTGTCACGGAATTCGTGAAGGCCGCGATAACCTTAGTCAATATCTCGATTCCTCCGGATGTTATAACCATATTCATTAGTACGCCCACGCCTGTTACCATGATGATGGTATTCCAGGGAACCGAGTGGAACGCTGTCTTTTCATCAATCACACCTGCCGCAATCAGACAAACGGAGACTGTCAATGCCACCAGACCGGAATCCAGTCCCAGAGCCATGATGCAGATTATCATTACCACAAGTCCTCCCAGGGCCACCCACTGCTTTGGGGACAGCGGCTCTATCTCCAGACGTACAGTCCCTGTTTTCTTTGTCCTATAGCCCCTGAAAAAGACAAATGCCAGGGATGCAATGATAAACATGGCAATGGTCATATTGATTGTAAGAGACATGAGGCCCCCGTCTATTTCCTGTTTTGCCAGCAGATTTAATACAATATTTCCATCCGGTGACACCCTGGTATACCTTCCGGCCTGCGCTCCTGCATTTCCTATAATCATAAGCATTAGCGGGTCATAACCAGTGGCATGGATAACGGGAATCGTAATGCCGCATATAAATGCCAGGCCTGCAAAGCCTCCTGCCAAAGCCGAAACACACCATGCTGACAAAAACAGAATGACAGGCACCATCCACACCATCTTTCCGAATACATTGATCAGCCGGCGCATAACCTGTTCCAGGCAGCCGTTGGTGGTAATGATTCCAAACAACAGGGTCAGGCCGAACAACGTGATGAAAAGCGAGGAACTGTAACCAGCCACAATCTCCTTTGTCGTATAATCCCCGCTGACATATCCCAGAATAACTGCGGCAGCCATGGCCAATACCCCTACGTTCAGCTTTCTGAAAAAACCAATGGCGATCACCGCAACCAGTATCAATAATGCTACAATCCCAATATTCATAGATTACCCCACATCTCCCCATCGTTCCATGGCACGGTCCACAAAGGCCGCGCTGCTGCCCGCATAATTTGCAGGCTCCAGCAGTTCCTCCAGTGTCTCCCTGTTAATCTTACTGGTGACACGGCAATCCTCCAGCAAAACATCCAAAAGCATCCTGTCCTCCTCAAACGCTTTCATGGAGCCGTCGTAAATGACATCATGTGCATTCTGCCTCCCCAGATAATGGCCCAGGTTTAACATAGCCCTCTCTGATACAATCAGGCCCTTTGTCATATAGAGATTCTTTCGGATCCTGTCCTCATGCACAATCATATTTTCCAGAATGATTTTCAGCATGGCAATCGCTCCGTCCAACATAATACATATCTGTGGAATATAACTCCATTCTGTCTGCCAAAACGACATATCCCTCTCATGCTCCTGAATCATGGCTCCAAAGCTTAAGGCAGCATTGGCCTGCACGATGCGGACCGTGGCCAATATATTTTCACATACCATGGGATTCCTTTTATGAGGCATGGTGCTGGAGCCCACCTTTCCCATGGCAAAGCTCTCCTCCAATTCACATATTTCCGTGCGCTCCAGGTTTATGAATTCATTGGAAATCTTTCCCACTGTTCCCGCAATCATTGCAACCGTTGAGGCGAACTCTGCAAAGCCATCTCTTGCCACATGCCATGTTGTGACCGGCACACTAAGTCCCAGGTTTTTACAATATCTTTCCTGTACGTCAAAGCCCTGGTCTCCCAGTGATGCCAGCGTGCCTGCCGCCCCTGCCAGCTGGCCCACCAGGTACCTGGACTTTCCCTCCTCCAGGCGTTCCAAATGCCTTCCGAATTCATCGGCCCAGATGGCTATTTTATATCCCAGTGTAATGGGGACTGCGTGCTGTCCGTGGGTCCTGCCTGCCATAACCAGATTCTGGTTCTCCTTTGCCCGTTTCAGACAGAGCCCCAGCAGTTCCTTTACCTGGGATGTCAGTATCCTGTGAGCGTCCTTGATCTGCAGTACTACGGCCGTATCCATGATATCCTGGGTTGTTGCCCCCCAGTGGATGTATCCTCCGGCCTTCTTTCCGCACACCTTTTCAAATCCGCGTATCTGGGGCATCAGCGGATGCGACGTTGCAAAGAAACCCTTTCGCACCTCATCCATATTCATATTTTCCCATTTTGCGCACTTCCGGATATGCTCACCTGCCTCCTTCGGCACAATTCCCAGCTCCGTTTCCGCCTCTGCCAGCGCCACCCATGCATTCAGCCAGTTCTGCATAAGCTGTTCATCTGAAAATACCGCCCTCATTTCCGGTGTTCCATATTGGTCCTTAAACATATCTGAATCTATAACAAATGATGCCATCCTAATCTCTCCTGTTCTGTTTTTCTCTATTTTCCCGCAACTCCGCTTTTCCTTGCCGCCTTTGCAACCGCCTCTGCCACTGCTTTTCCCACCCGCTCATCAAAAGCAGCGGGAATCACATATTCCTCCGTCAGCTCTTCCTCTGATATCAGACCGGCAATGGCTTTTGCTGCCGCTATCTTCATGTCGTCATTGATGTCTCTTGCCCTGACGTCAAATGTACCGCGAAAAATGCCAGGAAAGGCCAGGACGTTATTTACCTGGTTGGGATAATCACTGCGGCCGGTTGCCACAACCCTTGCCCCTGCTGCTTTTGCCTGCTCCGGATAAATCTCCGGCGTAGGATTGGCGCAGGCAAATATAATCGCATCCCCCGCCATGGAGGCCACCATCTCCTCTGTCAGGGTACCTGGGGCGCTGACACCAATAAACACATCGGCTCCTACGATTACTTCTTTTAAAGTGCCTCTGCGGCATTCCCGGTTGGTGATTTCTGCTATCTCCGCCTTGACGGCATTCATGCCCTGTTCCCGTCCCTTGTACACAGCTCCGGTACGGTCGCATAATGTCACGTCCTTTATTCCATATGTAAGCAGAAGCTTTGTGATGGATATGGCTGCCGCTCCTGCCCCGTTCAAAACCACCCTGACCTGATCCGGCCTTTTTCCCACCAGCCTCAAAGCATTGGCAAGCCCTGCCAGAGTGACCACTGCCGTTCCATGCTGGTCGTCGTGGAAAATAGGAATATCACAGATTTCCTTCAACCGTCTCTCTATCTCAAAGCATCTGGGTGCCGAGATATCCTCCAGGTTAACTCCGCCGAAGCTTCCTGAAATCAGATGGATGGTTTTTACGATTTCATCCACATCCTTACTTTTAATACAGAGTGGAAAGGCATCTACATCCCCGAATGTTTTAAACAGAACGCATTTGCCCTCCATCACAGGCATTCCCGCCTCCGGTCCTATGTCGCCGAGCCCGAGTACAGCTGTTCCGTCCGTAACCACCAGGCACATGTTCCATCTTCTAGTCAGATCAAACGATTTTTCCACATCCTTCTGAATTTCCAGACAGGGCTGCGCCACGCCGGGTGTGTACGCCAGTGACAGGTCCTCCCGTGTCCTGACCGGAACCGTAGAAACCACCGCTATTTTGCCTCTCTTCTCATAATGCATTTTTAAACTTTCCGCTGCATAATCCCGCTTTGATTCTGTCATGTTTTCCCCTCATTCTTTTATCTGTTTCTCTGTTACCCGGCCGGATAAGTTATATTTATTATATCTATTGTACCGGAATCTGTACAATATCAATGATTAATGGAACCATAGTTCCTATCTATCCTGATAAAATAATATCAAATCATGGCTTCAGGACGAATGACCTGAGCAAACTGTTCCCTGCTCATAAAACCTAGCTCTGCGCAGGCATCCCTCAGGGATATATTCTCCCTGTACGCTTTCTTTGCTGTCTTAGCCCCATTGTCATATCCTATATATGGATTCAGTGCAGTGACCAGCATCAGCGAATTGTGAAGATTCCAGTCCATCCGTTCCCGGTTGGCCTTTATTCCGGACACGCAGTTTTTGCAAAAGGAGTCTGTTCCATCTGCAAGCAGATTTACTGACTGCAGAAAATTGTAAATACACACCGGCATAAACACATTGAGTTCAAAATTCCCCTGAGAGGCTGCCAGCCCCACGGCCGTATCATTTCCCATGACCTGTACCGCTATCATGGTCATGGCCTCGCATTGGGTAGGGTTTACCTTGCCCGGCATAATGGAGCTTCCCGGTTCATTTTCCGGAATTGTAATCTCTCCCAGGCCGCAGCGGGGCCCGCTGGCAAGCCACCGTATGTCGTTAGCCATCTTCATCATATTAGCCGCCAGTGCCTTCAGGGCCCCATGGGCAAATACCAGGGCATCCCTGGAGGAAAGTCCGTGGAATTTGTTCTTTTCCGGTATAAAGGGTTTATCGGTAAGTTCAGACAATATTTTTATTGCTTCCTCCGAAAATCCCCGGGGCGTATTCAGCCCTGTTCCCACTGCCGTGCCTCCCAGAGCCAGCTCCCTTAGTCCGGGCAGGGATGCTTCTATCATAGACTTCCCCTTTTCTGTCATTTTCCTCCATCCGCTTATCTCCTGGGAAAATCCAATAGGTGTCGCGTCCTGAAGATGAGTTCTGCCGGTTTTTACGATTCCCCGGTTTTCTTCTTCCAGTCTCCTCAGCGTCCCGGTAAGCCCTGACAGCGCAGGCAGAAGCCGGTCCTCCATAGACATAACTGCGGCCAGATGCATGGCAGATGGAAATACGTCATTGGAGCTCTGAGACATATTTACATGGTCATTGGGGTGAAGCATGCTTTCTCCCGCCAGCCTGTTTCCCCTGTTGGCAATCACTTCATTTACATTCATATTGGTCTGGGTCCCGCTTCCCGTCTGCCAGACCGAAAGCGGAAAATTCCCGTCCAGCCGTCCTTCCTCCAGTTCATCACATACCCTTATAATCAGGTCCCGGCGTCTGAGATCCAGTTTTCCCAGGTTGTAGTTGGCCATTGCCGCTGCTTTTTTCAGCATTCCCAATGCCCGGATAAGCTCCGGCGGCATCTTTTCACTCCCTATCCTGAAATTCTCATAGCTTCGCTGTGTCTGCGCGCCCCAGTACACATCTGCCGGCACCTTCATCTCCCCCATTGAATCCCGTTCCACACGATACTCCATAAAAATACCTCTTTCCTGTTTTTTTCCATTATAAAAAAAACTACCGCCCATGAGAAATTCATACTTTCTATGGCACGATAGTTTTTGGCTATTATCCGGTTAAGAGCGGTATTTATTTATCCTGATATCTTCCAATAAAATCAATAAACTTCCTGGCACTGCCCGAAAGGTATTTATTACGGTTCCACATCAGCCCTGTTTCAAACTCAATTGGCCGGGCAAACCGTTTTGCGGTTATCTTGGGATTGTCCCTGATGGCACTGACCTGGTCATCCAGCACAGCGGCAATTCCGCATTCCTGGGCTACCATGTCAAACACAGTGGATTGTTCCCTGACATAACGCAGGGATGGGTGTACCCCCGCCCTCTTCATGTTTTCCAAAAGCAGGCGTTCCGTATAGGTAGAGCCCATGCGGTACATGATAATCGGCTCATTTTCCAACATGTCAATGGATATCATGGGCTGGGAGGCAAAGGGATGGCTGCAGGATACAATCATTTTCAGTTCTCCGCCCCGTATGGCCCTGGATTCAATCTCATCATCATGAATCAGGTCAATTACCCCATACCCCACTTCCAGTTCTTCCTGCTTTAACAATGTCACTATATCCATAGTTCCCAAATCAGACAGTTCCAGTTCAATGTCAGGATATTCCTTTGGAAACTTCCTGAGAAGCACCTTCCACAGCCAGGATCCCACCGTGGAAGGGAATGCAGCCTTCAGATGCTTTTTGCCGGAAGGCTTCAAATCTTCCATGATTTCCTCCAGATCCCTTATCTCATCCAGAACTTTTTCACCTTTTGCAAGAAATATTTCCCCTGCCCCGGTAATGCGGATTCCTTTATTATCCCTCTCCATCAGCTTTATCCCCAGCTCATCTTCCAGCTTCTGGATTGCCACACTGATTGTAGGCTGGGAAACATGCAGCTCCTGTGCTGCCTTTGTATAATTCTTGTATCTGTTTACCGCGGAAAAGTACTCTATTTGCCTTAATTCCATCTTCCACTCCCCTCTTAGCGGACACCGCATTTTCCTTTAAAACAACCCCTCATTCTTCTGCTCCAGCACCTTAATTCCATGGTAGAACATTTCGTTATAAGGCGTAGGCACTCCCAGCTCATGGCCCATACGGATGATGGTGCCTCCGAACATTTCCACCTCGGTCTTGCGGCCTGCCTCAATGTCCTGGAGGGTAGACGGTTTATTTTTAGGAGGCACATCCTTAAGCACGCTGGCCTGTTTTTCCATATCCTTTTCAGAGAGGTCGATTCCTTTCTTTTGCGCAATGGCTATGACCTCCCGCATCAGCTTCTCACGGATAAAATTGGCATCTGCGCTGACGCTCCAGGCCCCAAAGGGGATGCCCAGGACAGCGGCGCTCTGGTTCTCACTGACATTGCACATGTATTTATACCAGATGGCCCGCTCCATATCCTCCGGAACAACGGTACGTATGCCCGCCCCCTCAAACAGCTCCTTCACAGCCTGTACCCTGGGGGACACTGTCTCATTGTGCTTCTCCCCCATTTCAATCCGGGCAGCCTTTGGATTAAAGGAGGCGCACCCGTCCTTCATGACCACGCTTACCTTTGCCAGGGAATACAGCAGATTATCCCATCCAAATACCGCTGCCACCTTTTCCTCTGCCTCCACCCCGTTTAACGGAGCCATAATAAGGGTATCCGGCCCAATCTGGTTTCTCATGTCCTCCAAAGCCTGGGACAGGGCAGGAAACTTGGTGATGATAATAGCTAAATCCGGATAATCCTGATCGCAGGTTTCCTCCGGGGATACGATGTTGAAATGGTGGCGGACCCCATTGACCATGACGCCTTCCTGTTCCAGACGTTCACGGCGGCTGCCCCCTGCAATCACACGCAGATTATCTCCCATCAGAGGCCCCAGATGACTGGCCAGGAAACAGCCAATGGCTCCCAGTCCAATGAGGGATACGGTTCTTATTTCTCTTTTCTGATTCATCCTGATTCCTTCTTTCATACGTTTATACTCATCTGAAGCGCAAGGGAATAAATAATGCGCTCTTTTACATGTTTCTCAGTCAGCTGGGTCAATGCGCGCTCATAATAGTCCAGCTGGACTCTGTAGCGCTCTGCCAGCATCTTTGCCCCCTGTTCCGGACTTCCCTCCGGCACATGGTCTGTTTTATAGTCAATGAGGACCAGTCCGTCCTCTTCCTCCAGATAGGCGTCGATGATTCCCTGGATAAGTACCAGCTCGTCGGAATCACCAAGGCCCATTTCCCTGGCAGGTATGCCTATGATAAACTGCTGCTCCTTATGGATGCGTCCCTCTGCCTGTGCTTTCGCCATACGCGTTCCCAAGGGACTGGACAGGAAATTCCATATGACATTGGGATTAATAAAGTCACGGGCTTCCTGGTCCAGAAATCCGTTCTCCAGAAGCTCATCCACCACCGGCTTTACCTCTGACAGGCTGTGTATCTCATGGAACCGGATATGCTCCAGAACCGCGTGGTATGCGGTTCCCCGCAGAGCTCCGCGGTTCGGGCCGGATGAAGATGGTTTATTCGGTTCTCCTGATTCCCTGAATCCGGGGCCTGCCACATCCTGTTTTCCCCTCAGCGCCGTCAGCTCACCAAGGGCTGCCCCCTCCAGATTGTCACGGTCCGTGCCAATGGCATCCTCTGCCCGTCCTATCTGGCTCTGTTTTTTGAGCTCGGATACAGACACCATGGCGTACAGTCCGGTATCTGATTCATAAGGGTATTCATATTCCAGGGCTTTTCTGAGACGTGTTCCAAATGCTGCATCATACACCTTCTCCCCATCCAGGTTCAGAAGGTCTTCCTTTTTCATCTTCCGTATGATTTGCCGGGTAATTTCCTCGCCAATCAGATCTTTTACCTGAATCTGGCGCATTTCCATGTGGGAGGCAGGAATTGCGGGCTGGGCCATAAGGAGCCAGTCCAGGCAGGAATTGGCTGAAGCCAGTATGGTATAGGGCAGCTGGCCCTGGGACAGGGGAATGTCCTTCCATTTTCCCAGCTTATTCTCCAGCGACTTATCCGCGGCTGTCATAATCAGCTTTTCCTTGGCCCTGGTCATGGCCACATAAAGGACCCTGAGCTCCTCCCCCATTGTTTCCAGCTCCATCCGGCGCTTCAATGCCTGCTTTTTAAGAGTCGGCGCCTTGACCCGCAGCTCCAGGTCCAGGAAATCTGCCGCTGCCCCTAAATCCGCATCCAGAAGAATCTGTCCGTACGCATCCTGCTTGTTAAAACGCTTGCCCAGGCCAGCCAGAAATACCACTGGGAATTCCAGACCTTTGCTCTTGTGAATACTCATGATGCGCACCGTATTGTCCTGCTCACCGGCCACGCTGGCCTCACCGAAATCCGTATCAAATTTCTTCAGTTTTTCAATGTACCTTACAAAATGAAACAGACCCTTGTAGCTGGTGGATTCATAGGCAGCAGCCTTTTCCACCAGCATGTCCAGGTTGGCCCGTCTCGTCTCCCCGGCCGGCATGGCGGATACATAGTCGTAATATCCGCTCTCCTTGTATACCCGGTACAGCAGCTCATGGATAGGCAGATGCCTTGCCTCCCCCCGCAGCCGTTCCATAAGGAGTGACAGCTTAAGGGATTTAAGGGAAATGGAATGGGCTGCCCCTGCCGGTATGCTGCATAATCCCACTGTGATTAAGCCTTCTTCCCTGTCAGGATTTTCCTCCTGCCCCGGCCCTTCTCCCAGCCTCAGTCCTTCCTCCTGCTCCGGTTCTTCCTCCTGCCCCGGCTCTTTTCCCGGCCTCAGTTCTTCCTCCGGCCCCGGCCCTTCCTCCAGCCAGAGCCTCCACGCCCCGTATACCCCCCTGTCCTGGCCCTTTTTGGAATTCCGCTTGTAGGCGGCCATCATCCAGGCCATCTCCTCATCATCCATCCCCACAATGGGTGAGCGCATAACGGCTGCCAGCGGAATATCCTGCATGGGATTATCAACAACAGACAGAAGGCTGAGAACCGTCTCCACCTCAACCGTGTTGAAATATCCTGTCCTGGTCTGGGCAAAAGCCGGGATGCCTTCATTCATCAGCACATTTACAAATACCTCCGACCATCCCGTCATGCTTCTGAGCAGGATAACCATGTCGCCGTAACGGGCCCTGCGGTAAGCTCCCCTGGATTTGTCCCACACCAAAAGCCCCTGGCCTTGGCTTACCAGCTGGCGTATCCTTCCGGCAATCAGTCTGGCTTCCAGCTCTTTTGCCGTATAATCAAGGGAGTCTTCATCCAGCTGCTTCAGTGCTTCCGCGCCCGTATCCACCATGAGAAGCTCCGTAGGCGTTCCTGCAAGGAAGGAAACAGGGCCGGATTCCTGCGTGTCAGACTCCCCCTCTTCCAGTCCCAGGCCACAAACCGTTTTCCTGTTCACTTCCTCAAATACCGCTCCTGGATAAAGGGCCGTCTCAGGCGTGTATGTGATTCCTCCCAGATTCTTTGTCATGATTTGATAAAACACATCATTGACACTGGTCAGCACAGACTCCCTGCTCCGGAAGTTCTGCTGCAGTTCAATCATCTGGCGCGGTCCCCTTTCCCTGGAATATGTTTCGTATTTATCCATGAACAGCTCCGGCCTGGCCAGACGGAACCTGTATATACTCTGCTTCACATCCCCCACCATGAACACGTTGGGATGGCCGGACCGTTCCCTGGAAATGCCGGTAATCAATGCTTCCTGGACATAGTTGCTGTCCTGATATTCGTCCACCAAAATTTCTTCATACTGCCGGCTCAGCTCGTCTGCCACCTGAGACGGACGGCGGAAAACCGTCTCCTCCCCGTCCCCTGTTTCCTCCCGTTCATACAGAACCTCCAGCGCCAGATGCTCCAAATCATTAAAATCCAGTACGTTCCGCTCCCTCTTGGCATCCCTGTACGCCTGGTCGAACATACCTGTAAGCCTTAAGAGTTCCCGTATGACCGTTCTGGTCCCTCTCATGCTTTCCACCACTTCCTCCGGGCTCTGCTGGCCGTAGAGTTCCCTGCATTTTGCCACGGCCTTCTTGACCCGGTCCCTGCATGCGCTTACAAATGCCTTCTTATCACCGTCAATATCCTTGCTCCGTATGGATGCCAGACGGCCGAAGCTCATATTCTGAAGGCTGTTATACAGGGCTTCAAAGCTTCCTGTGGCCGCGGCCCTTCCTATGGCCTCTATTTTACTCCTGTCGCTTATGAGCATGGGCTCATATGCCAGGGGGCCGTTTTCCTCCAGGCACACCTGAAGTGCTTCCCCCAACTGCCCGGAAAGCTCCTCCATCTGTCTGGCCACATCCTCCATCAGAAAAACCATCCAGGGGCTTTCCTCCATTTCCAGGATGCTTTCCTCCTCCAGCTCCTTCTGACAGGATGCCAGCCATTCCCCCGGCCATGGATGGCTCTGGGAAAACTGCCACGCCTGGAGAATCACATCCTCAATTCCCCGGTCTGATTTTCCGCGGCCGAAATGCTCCACGAATCTGGCAAATTCCGCATCCGCCTCATCGTAGCAGTTTTCCAGCATTTCACCCATACAGTCCCCCCTCAAAAGGGACAGCTCCCCCTCATCCCCCATGCGGAAGGCCGGATCTATGTCCAGGCTGTTATAATGGCTGCGGATGATATTCAGGCAGAAGCTGTCAATGGTGGTAATCTGAGCCTGGGGAATCAGGGCGGCCTGGAGCCACAGATGCTCGTCCTCAGGACGCTCCTTCAGCTTCTGCTCCACCGCGGCGCCTATCCTCTCCCGCATCTCTGCCGCGGCCGCATTGGTAAACGTCATTATCAGCAGCTGGTCAATATCCAGTGGACGGTCTCCTTCGCTTATCATCTGGATGATACGTTCCACCAGCACGGCCGTCTTGCCGCTGCCCGCTGCCGCGGACACCAGTAGGTTCCGGTTCCTGCTGTCTATTACCTCTTGCTGTTTACTGGTCCAATTCACTGCCATCTGTTTCCTCGTCTCCTTCAGCTTCCAATTCCGCCCAGATTTCCTCAGGCTTAAGTCCCTTGAGCTTGCGGTATCCATAGCCTGCTGTCTTGGTGTCAAAACCGCACACAGCATGGTAGGGACAGTAGTCGCAGGCCGTCCTGTTTCCCTGTTTGTAAGGCTTTAAGTCCACATTTCCCATCAGTATATCCTGCCCGGCTTCCCTGAGCCTCCGGTTCACAAACCGGCGCAGATCCTGAAAACGTCTGGTGCTGGCCACAGACGAGCGGCTTTCCTGGACATAGCTATCCTTGATCGCTACGGGTATCACATCGGATTCCTTCTCTATCTCCCGGTCCAGATGCCGGATAATATCCAGTTCACTGTTTACCAGACCGTTCATCCTGAGCTGCTTTAATATCTGTTTTTCGATATCCCTTTCATCCATTCCTTCCTGCTTATCCGCAATCGGGTCACCTATGTGGTAGTAGAAGATACCGGCAGGAACCACCTCCTTGTCCGGATGTCTCCTCTCCTCCATCTCCACCGCCGCATCCATATAGACCACCAGCTGAAGCTGCAATCCATAAAACAGGGCAGCCAGGTCAAAGGATGTGGTTCCTGACTTATAGTCAATAATCTTTACATAGACATGGTCCTCATCCCTGCACAGGTCCATACGGTCAATACGTCCGCGAAGCTGCAGCTCTTCATCCTCTGACAGGCCGATGCGCATGGCCTTCAGGTTATCAATGGCTGAAAAGGACACCTCGAATCCCACCGGCTCAAAGTCGCCCTTTTTCACCTGCTCTGCCAGGGCCCATATGGTGCGGTCCGTAATCCGTTCCACCCTGCCTGCCAGATACGCGTTGCGGGCTGAGCTGGACATGATTGTGTTGCCGTATTCCTCCGTTACCTGGGTCACGCATTCCTTTACAAGGCTCTTTCTCCCCTCTTCGGTCAGCTCCCGCCAATCCTGCCCTCTGTCCTTCATGGAGGCAAAGCATCTGTCGATGGACTGGTGGAACAGGTTGCCCATGTCCACTGCCTCCAGCTCGTACTCCTGCCGCTCCATCAGTTCCAGACCATACCGCAGGAAATGGGCGTAGGCACAGGAGGCGAACTGCTCCAGCCGGGTTACGCTGCCCTGCAGTTCCCTGCCGTAAAGGGCTCTGGCAGCTGCCCGTCCGATTCCCCTTTCCTCATAGGAATAAAAAGCAGCGTCCACCAACTGCCTCACCTTATCCCGGTGCTCCTGCGATGTATAAAAATGCTGGAAGAGCTGCATAAAGGCAGCTTCCTCCCGCTCCCTGTCATCCTCCCCCTGTTCCTGCATTCCCCGAAGCCCCTGTATAAGCATCTCCCTGGCATCCCTCCCGGTCTGCACCGGCCATTCCACGGAATGCTCGTCCAGGGTTTTCATTCCGGGAAACAGCTTTCCCACTTCTCCCATGAGATTGGAGGGTCTCTGGCTCTTGCCGTCCGGCGTAAGTCCGGCATAGGTGAGCACCAGCTGTCGGGAGGGCTTTGACATCATAAGATACAGATAAAATTTCTGGATGCAGCCATCCTCTTTTACCGTGGGAGCCAGCTCTATATCCATTTTCCTGAGAGCCGCCCTGTCACGGTCCGATAAAAGGCTTCCCCCGTTCTTTCTCTGGGGCACCGTGCCCTCGTTTACTCCTACGAAAAACAGTACCTTCACTGCTTCCAGACGGCTTCGGGTAATATCCCCCACCATAACCTGATCAACCGTGGCCGGAATCACACCCACCTGGATTTCCTGGAAGCCGGCGTCCAGAATCTGGATATAGTTCTTCATATCCGCTTTTTCCGCGCCCAAAAGTCCTTCCAGCCGCTCAAACAGTTCCAGTACGCGGTCATAGACCTGGCCATATTCCCTGGCCAGGTTCTCATCCCCCGGCTCTTTTCGCTCCAGAAAGAAATCCCTGTATTCCTCCAGCTTTTCCCTCAGCTCCATGTGCTCCAGGAACTGGCGAAGAGCTGCCGTCACAGAGGCAATGGTGGCTCCCTCTGCCTTAAATGCCTCCCGCAAAGGCCGCAGAGGCTCCAGTATCCACATGCGGTATTGGTTCAGCTCCTTCAGGTTCAGCTTTTCACCACCTCTGTACTGCCGTTCCCAACAGGAATCCCAGCGCTTCCACCCCCGTATGCCCAGGGCCCGCACATAATTTTCCAGCCGGTCCGTCATCTGCTCTGCATGTTTCCTGGAACCGTCAAATCCGCTCCCAGCATCTGCCTCCCCTGCATCCCCGGACGTATCTGCCGCCGTATCTGCCGCCGCTCTCTCCTCTGTATCTGCCGACGCCCACTCCTTTGTATCTGCCGCTGCTCTCTCCTTTGTACTCCCAGCCTTCTCATACACCAGTCCTGTTTTCAGATACCGGAACGCGCTCTCATAAGAGAAATCCTTCACCATCTCTAATGCTGCGCGTATCAGCTCCACCATGGGATTTTCCAGAATACTCTTCTTATCATCCAGGAAAT
>ERZ894183.1208-NODE-1208-length-14799-cov-7.382664_pt1 | contig 14799 bp, 19 predicted proteins | sample MGYA00380279_ERZ894183 | MGnify/ENA primary metagenome ERZ894183 (study PRJEB32331, sample SAMN06328422) | human gut metagenome | biome: human gut microbiome; feature: stool | host: Homo sapiens | collected 2013-06-26 ... | reverse complement strand
ATTAAGGAGCGGGATGAAAAAATAGCGCTTCAGGAAGAATACACGGCAGAGATTCTGGCGCAGCAGTCTGCTCTTGATGAAAAAGAAGGGCTTCTTCAGAATCAGGATGAGCAGTTAAAAAGTCAGGATCAGCAGCTTGCAGAGCAGAAACAGCTCCTTGCAGATCTGGCGGCAAAGCTGAAAGATCAGGAAAAGACTCTGGATAAGCAACAGTCCGCTCTTGATGAAAAGACGGCTCTGCTTGCAGATCAGCAGCAGAAAATCGATAATATTATCGGCGTAAAAGCGGAGGTTGTAGAGTCTTTAAAAGAGGAGTTTTCAAAAAATAATGTAAACGTAGATATTGATTCCCAGACGGGGGCATTGACATTGGATGCAAATGTTATGTTTGCCTATGATGAGGCAGAACTTACAGAAGAGGGAAAAACCGCTCTTAAAAACATTCTTCCTATTTACTGTAAGGTGCTTCTTGAAGATACTCATAAGCCGTATCTTGCGGAAATCATCATTGACGGATATACCGATACAGATGGAGATTACGCATATAACCTGGAACTTTCCCAACAGCGCTCCCTTGCGGTAGCACAGTATCTTCTTGATATTCAGGGAGAGTTTTTATCAAATGAGGAAGCACTGGATCTTCAGGACTATCTCACAGTAAACGGTCACTCCATGTCAAATCCTGTTCTGGATTCCAATGGAAATGTGGATAAGGATGCATCACGACGTGTAGAAGTAAAGTTTCGCCTGAAAGATGATGAGATGATCGACGAGCTGAATAAGATCATGACAGATTCTCAGGCGAAGGAAAAAAAGGAAACCAAAAAAGAGAAAAAAGAATAATGAAATGGAAAACGGCTGTCCCTGGGACAGCCGTTTTTAGAGGAAGTCTTGATTTGTTTTATTTGTTGGTTACTGGTATTTTGGAAGTTACGGGAATAGTAGTTGCTGTGCGTATCTGATTCAGAGCTTTGGAAACAGCTGGAATAGAGATAACGATCACAGTCAGAAGCCCTTCTGCCAGAATAAAGCTGTAATTATAAATAATGGGATAGAGAGCAGTTAAGGATTTTGGAAAATTGGAAGGCATATAATCCATCCAGTACAGGTATCCTCCAAGTGCATGAAATGCGCCTCTTGCCAGAATGGCAGCCAGGTATGCCTTAACAAGTCCGTGTTTTTTTGATTTTGAGAAAAATCCTGCGACTCCCATAGCACCAAATGCGAGAATGTAATCACAGCACACCTGGAACAAAGAAAGCACATATGGCTCCTGCAGGAACTGGAAGATTCCGTATACAAGTCCTGTGAGGATTCCTATTTTTGCTCCATACCAGTATCCGATTAAAACGATAAACAGCATACTGAAAAGAGTAACAGAACCGCCGAAAGGCAGTTTGAAAATCTTAATATATGAAGTTACATAAGCAAGTGCAAGTGCAACTGCACAGGTCACAAGCTGTTGTGTTGTCATTTTTCTGGTGGAACTGTTTTTGGAACAGAAAAAGATAACAGCGGCTGCAAGCAGGATCACTGCGAGAGCAGAAACTGCATAGCCGGCTGTGGTAAGACCGCCATCGGCGTTTACGAGTAATTGAAACATAATGAAATTTTCCTCCTTACGTTGGCATTATCCAAATCAAGTTAAAAGGTCGAAGCCCTGCTTCCTCTCAGCCTGTTGTACAAGCTCCCTTGGTTCAGTTTTAAAGTATATCACAGAAAAAACTGGAAGGCAAGAAAAATTACAGAAAGTGGTAACTTTTACAGGAGAAAAGAATAAGATAAGAATAACCGTGTTATTTTGAATCAAATGTGTTATGATAACAGGGAAAAGAAAATAAAAACAAGGAGGAAAAAGGGGAATGACAGTTTTCTGGGGGCTTATGATTCCGTTTCTCGGAACGTCTCTTGGAGCAGCCTGTGTATTTTTTATGAAAAAGGATTTAAAGCCTCTTGTACAGAAGGGGTTTTTAGGGTTTGCCTCCGGCGTTATGGTTGCTGCCTCTGTGTGGTCTCTTTTGATTCCGGCAATGGAAATGAGCCAGAAGATGGAGAAAGAGAAGATGAAAAAACTTCTTGTCTTTCCGAATCTTCTGGCTTTTCTTTATTTCAGATGGCTGTAAAAAGAAGATTCCTATGCGGAGGAATTGGAAGATTGTGTAAAAGAGGAAATTATAAAGATGAAATCTGCAGGGGAAAATGTGAAAGGGAGATGATGCATGTATGAAGAAATTAGTATCGACAGCCGGACTGGACAAAAAAGAATGGTTATTATACCGCAAACAGGGTATCGGCGGTTCAGATGCAGGAGCAATCTGTGGCTTGAACTCATACCGAACGGCTATGCAGGTGTATCTGGACAAGACTTCGGAAGAAGTAGAAGAGATTGATAATGAAGCAATGCTGCAGGGGAGAGATTTTGAAGATTACGTTGCCAGACGTTTTATGAAAGCAACCGGAAAGAAAGTTAGAAGAGCGAATGCCATGTATTATGATGAAAAGCATCCATTTATGCTTGCTGATGTTGACCGGATGGTTGTAGGTGAGAATGCAGGACTGGAATGTAAGACAGCCAGTCCGTATGTGGCATATAAATGGGAGGATGGCAAGATTCCTTTATCTTATCAGTTACAGTGTTACCATTATATGAGCGTATGTAATGCAGATGCTTGGTACATAGCGGTTCTGATCTATGGTCGTGAATTTAAGTATTATAAGATTGAACGTGATGATAAGATTATCCAGAACTTGATCCAGTTAGAGGAACATTTCTGGAAAAATCATGTATTGGCACGAAGAATGCCTGATCCAGATGGTTCTAAATTAGCGGACAGTGTAATTGCAGAGTGTTATCCTGATGCAGTTGGAAAATCCATTCCATTAACAGGTTTTGATGACAAGATTCAAAGAAGAGAAGAAGTAGAATCGTTGCTGGATAAACTGGAAACGGAAAAAAGGCAGATCGATCAGGAGTTGAAGCTGTATCTCGGAGAAGCAGAGACTGCGGAAAATGAACATTTCCGGGTATCTTGGAAGAAAATGGTATCAAATCGAATCGATACAAAAAAGTTAAAAGAAGAGAAGCCAGAGATATACAAGGCATATCTGAAAGAGTGCAAAGGTCGCAGATTCACTGTTTGTGCTGCTTAAGTAATCTGCTGAATAATTAAATTATACTGATAATTATTGGTGGAGATGTTATGCTATAAGAAAAGGACGTGGATTCACTTAGATATTTGAAAGAAAACGAAAGAGGTGAATGAGCGATATGGAGAGGAAAGATGCGGAATATGTGAAAGCTGAACAGGAATTGATGAAATGTTTAGTAAAAGGTGAACAGTCAGCAACAGAAGAGGGATGGATTTCTGCTGACGAAGTGGAAGCAGTATTAAGAGTGAATGAATAAAATGATTATAGTTTGGAGACAGGAAGAGATGCCTGTCTCTTTTTGCGTTTAGGAGGCAGAGATGAAAAGGAAGAACCATAAGTTATTATGGATGATTTTAGAATTACTGATTGAGTTTTAGAGAAAGGATGAAAACGATGGCAACAAATACAGCAAAAATGAAAGCAGAATTAGAAGCTAAAACAGGTCAATTGGCACCGGAGAAAGGAACAAAGCTTAAAAAGTCGATGAGTATTGCCGAAATGATTAAGGTTATGGAACCAGAGATTAAGAGAGCATTGCCTGAAGTAATTACACCAGAGAGATTTACACGAATGGCATTATCGGCACTAAATACCACACCAAAATTAGCGGAATGTTCACATATGAGCTTTTTATCGGCATTGATGAACGCAGCCCAGCTGGGACTCGAACCGAATACTCCGCTGGGACAGGCATATTTAATTCCCTATAAAAATAAAAGCGGGTTGGAATGCCAGTTCCAGATGGGATATAAAGGATTGCTAGATCTGGCATACCGTAATCCAGAGATGCAGATTGTACAGGCGCATGAAGTCTATGAAAATGATGAATTTGACTATGAACTTGGTATGAATCCCAAGCTGGTACATAAACCGACACTGGGGGATCGTGGGGAACTCAGATTGTTTTACGGAATGTTCAGACTGACAAATGGAGGATTTGGATTTGAAGTTATGAGTAAGACAGCAGTAGAAGCGTATGCCGGGGAATATTCGCAGTCGTATGATTCCTCATTTAGTCCATGGCAGAAAAACTTTATTGATATGGCTAAGAAGACGGTTATAAAGAAAACACTGAAGTATGCTCCGCTGAGAACCGATTTTCGGAGAGCAATGTCTACGGATGGAACAATCAAGGAAGAGTTGAATGAAGATATGACAGAAGTGATCGGAAAAGATATTTTCGATACGTCATATATAGAAGAAGTACAGGAGGCATAGAGGATGTGGTTAGAAAAAATATATGATCTGGTATATTCAGAAAAGGAAGAAGAGATTGATAAGCAGGACGAGGCATTGATTGAAAGATTAAATATTCTGCTGACAGGAGTAGGTGAAGAAAGTGTTTCCAAGGATGAACTGGAAAGACTGTTGGGAGAAGCTGTGCTGCTCGGAGAACGTCAGGGATTCCTGAATGGGGTACATTTTCTGGCAGAACTGTGTTTAGAGGTGATTAGGTAGATGGGGGAGAAACGGATAAATATAACATTTAAACGTTATGATCTGAACTACAAGAATCATCAGTATCGTGTATTGATACCGGAACATATAGATCAGTTATGGGTTACAAGTGCTGGCACTCCACATTGGGGTGTCAGTTTTACTGCTAATATGGATGGATTACGAGCATTGATGTACAGCTTTGCATTGTTGGGATTTAATCCGTACAATAAGATTGTGTATTTCCCACTTCGTAAGAATGTGATTCCAAGATATTATGATCTGCGGGGAGCATTCCCGGGAGAAAGTCCTACAGAAGTTGTGGATTGTGATCTGGTATTTGCTCCAGGGCAGACGCAGCTAAAACGTGGGAAATGGAAAAAGTTGAAAGAAATGATGCGGTATACAAAAGCTACAACCTATCATTTTCATTATGACCGTGAAAGAACAATGGAGTATTTCAAGAAAAGGTTCAGACAATGGAAGGAATCAATTGTTGTTGAAACCATTCAGGCACATACATTGTTTGAAGTTATGAATAGATGGCAGTTTCAGAGGTTGTATTTGGAAATTGAAAGATTTGTAAGGGGCAATCCGGAAGGACATTTTGAGCATGGGGTGAAAACATATGGCTGGGGAAATGATCCGATGGATGGCTTAGAGGTGAATTTCAAAATGCGTGAGAAACGATGCAAGACAATGCAACAAATGCCATGGGTATTATATTACGATCTGAAATTTGAAAGATTGACCAGAGAATTACGAAATAAGAGATGAAATCTGAGTATGGAAGGGAGAACAGATGATGAATTATAACGAATTTAAAGAAGTACTGAGAAATGAAGTACAGAAATATTTTGAAACAGCAGATGTACAGTTGACGACTAAAAGAAAATTGAACAGTGTTATTTTAGATGGTCTTACAATCACACCGAAATGTGCCGAAATGACATGTGGTGGTGTAAGAACAACGCCTGTCGTATATCTGAGAGAGTTCTATGAAAGATATCAATCGGGAGTGAGGATGGAACGTATAGTGTTTACAATAGCCAGAATATTAATAGCTGAGAGCGCAGAAGCTCCGGTTATTAATGAGGTGCTAGTTGATTGGAAAACAGCAAAAGCGAAAATACACCTGCAGTTGATAAAAGAGTCCTGGAATTATGATATGTTACAGGAACTTCCGCATAAACAGTATCTTGATTTTGCAGTGATATTTGTTATGGAATTGCAGAGCACTCCGGAAGAGAAACAGAGTACCAATGTTACCTATGAATTGCAGAAGATGTGGGGAGTATCCATAGAAGATCTGTGGAATGCAGGAATGGAAAATCTGCAGAAGGAAGGTGTCGCCATACTTAGTATTGAAGAAATAACACATGGATTATTGCCAGAAGATGGTCTGGGAATATATGCCATGACAACAGAAAATATGGTGCGGGGATCTGTGTCGGTATTATCAGAAGAAGTATTAAAGACATTTTCAGAAGAGAAAAAAGCGGATTATTATCTTTTACCAAGATCAATTTATGAATGGATATTGATTGAGAAAACAGATGACTTAGATCCGGTATATCTTAGATTGATGGTAATAGATACAAATAGTGATCCGGATAAAGTGAAACCAGAAGAGTTATTGTCGGATCAGGTTTATTTATATGAAAGAAAAACAGGAAAAGTGAGAATTGCATAGAGGAGGTGAAAGTAATGTGGGAAATTGGACTTATTGTGAAACATGCTGGGAAGAAATTAGTCGAATTATTGCTGACTATTTAAAAGGAACAGTTTGGTATGAGTAAGGCAAGGATATTTGGATATGCGAGAGTAAGCTCAACGGATCAGAATCTGGATCGACAGATAGAGCGATTGAAAAAATATGTACCGATGGAGTACATTCTGACAGATAAAGAAAGCGGGAAAGATATAAACAGACCTGCTTATCAAGCGTTAAAAGGAGCGTTGGGATTAAGAAAAGGAGATATTTTGTACATCGTTTCTCTGGACAGACTGAGCAGGAACAAAGAACATATCAAACAGGAATTACAGTGGTTTCAGAATCATGGAATACGGTTGAAGATATTAGATTTGCCGACATCACTAATAGAAGTACCGGAAGGGCAAGAATGGATATTGGATATGGTAAATAATATCTTGATAGAGGTGTTGGCATCAATGGCAGAGCAAGAGCGACTTACAATCCGCAAACGGCAACGAGAGGGGATTGAGGTTGCACGTAAAAAAGGAAAGCATCTGGGGAGACCAAGGATGACGATGCCAGAGAAATTTCCAGATATTTATGAGAAATGGAAGAAAAAAGAGATGACAGCCAGAAAAGCCATGGAGTTGCTTCAAATGTCAAGTAGTAGCTTTTACAGGATGGCGAAACAGTATGAATCTAATATGCCATAAAGTCTGGATATATTGGCACATATCCCAAAATTAAAAAAGGACCTTTAGGGAGTCTTATCCGCGGTTGGATAAGGCTCTTTCTAAAGGTAGAGGTTTTGAGAAAAGTAAGATATTGAAAAGTTTCTTGTGCTATGTGCATTATTTTAATGAAAAGTTGTAAGGAAAAGGAGATGAGGCGAGTTGAGACGAACTTTTTGGAGCGAAGAGTATGAAGAAATATATGAAAGTTAAATAATAATATACTTGACTAATTATTGAATAACCGTATATACTATGTATATACGATAAGGAGGTGCGTTTTATGGTTACGCAGGTAAAAGCGTGGGGAAATAGTCAAGGAGTTCGATTGTCTAAAGATTTGCTTTCTTTAGCAAATATAAAGAACAATGATTATCTTACTATAGAAGTAGTAGATGGGAATATTGTATTAAAAAAGACGTTTAAACATCGTACGTTAGAAGAACGTGCAGAAGAGTTTGGCGGAAAACTTGGACCTTATCAAGAATATGACTGGGGTGAACCGGTTGGTCGTGAAAGGTGGTAGAAGACATGTTGCCAATTGAACAGGGAGACATACTGTCGATTGAAAGAGTCAAAGGTCCGGTGTTGGTGGTAAGTAAGAACTTTTTTAATACAGCGGAGATGGCTATTGTATGTCCTATTGTAAAGAATGCTATAGCAGATCCATTGCATATTGAAATATCCACGAAAGAAGTAAGCGGATATGTACTTTGTGAAGAGATGAAGTTAATGGATTTTTGTGTAAGGGGATTCAAGCATGTGAGTCGAATTAGTTATGAAGATATTATTAATATAACAGATGCAATACAAGGTATTTTTGATTATTGATTTATTTTGAGTCTTGTCTTAGATAGATAAGACTCTTTTTTGTTTCTTAATAAAATGATTTGTTGTTATATACTTTCTTTTTTGATATAATTTATGTGGATTAAAGAAAGGGCTTGTATAATGATGAAACAAGATATTCTGGGGAGAACAAAGTTTGTAAACTCTATAGTAGATTTTATAAATGTACTTTCTGAGGGAAAACGGGGATGTTGTTTTGCGATTGATGGAAAATGGGGAACAGGAAAAACTTATGTATTGGATATGCTCGAAGAAGAGTTAAACCAAATACAATCAGAGGATACGGCTGATAATCGATATTTTGTATTTCATTATAATAGTTGGGAATATGATTATTATGATGAGCCGTTGGTAGCAATTGTTGCATCTATGCAGGATGAAGTGGAAAATAAGGAAAGTATATGGAATAGAGAAGTTGATAAAACAATACAAGCTGGCATTGAAGTGGCAAAAACTGAAGTGAAAAAAATGGTAGGAAGTTTGGCTGAAAAGCACATAGGTGTTAATTTTGTAAATGTGATAGACGCTATTCGAAAAGTAGATCAAGAAAACGAAGAGGAAAAAGAGTCCTATGATGATTTTTATAACTTTAAAAAGGCAATGTCGGATGTGAGAACATCAATGGGAAAAATAGCAGAAGAAAAAACAATCGTTTTGGTGGTTGATGAGTTGGATCGTTGTATGCCAGCATATGCAATTAAAGTTATAGAAAGATTGCATCATATATTTGAAAAAATAAATAATATTGTGGTGATTATTGCTGTGGATAGTGAACAATTGGATTCATCAATTAAAACCATATACGGTGAGAAAACAAATCCTAAAGACTATATGAAGAAAATAATTGACATAACGTTTAAATTAGATGCGGGGGAGATTTCTTTGGGGATATATAAAAAGTACGAAAAGTACGAAAAGTTTTTTTCGTATTTTAAAAGACCTGATGACAGTGAGAAGGAATTGATAGAGAAAACGTTTTCTACTATATGGGCTGGTGTTGATATGCGAACACAGGAAAAGTCGATGGCAAAGATTGAAACATTACATTCTTTAATTTCGAATGAAGAGATGGATATTGCTGTTGCAATGCTTGAAATATTTGCTATTAGATATTATGATGTATACGGAAATAGAAGCTTGTTATGGATTGTGAATATGGATGAGTCAATTAATGTGGAGAGAGATGGGATGCTGGGCGAAAATGGCAAAGCATGGATGTTGGACTTTAAAGAGAGGGCGTTTCCATATGCAAAGCAAATATTTGATGGTCAAGAAAGATTGAACGATAATTTGCAAGGTAGAGTTCTATGGTTGATAGATTGTGCGTATAGAACAGAAAATGAATATTGTATTGATGATATGGAGAAATATCAAAAAGAGAAAAAATGTGTTAAAGAATTTAGTAAATTGATCAAAATAATTGAATAGTTGAGATATGGGAACTTAGCGATAAGTGATCTATAAATATAGTATGGTAATATTTTGTTATTTGGAACAAGGGCTCTTATGTAATGTGATTTAGTGATTCGAGTTGAAGTACGAATCTTGTACAAATGTTGTACAGTTTAAGCAGAACTGGCACAAACCTCCTTTCTATGCGGTTTACGCAAAGCCGAAAAGGTTCGATTCCGGTCTGCGGCATTAGTTAAAAATGGGAGAAACGTTGAATTTACAGCGTTTCTCTTATTTTTTTGTTTTAAAATGTTTGAACACCTTTGAACACTTTATGATGAAATACCGAGATTCTGAAAAGCAAGCCTGTCATTCTTCCTCTTATTGACATTCCGCAAGTAATGCAATGTTGTAGCTGTCTCACTATGTCCCATTAAATAACTAAGGGTTGTAAGATTATTTCCGTCAAAAGCTGTTGAAGCATTGTAAAAGCGGATTTTATGACTGGAATGATAAGGAACACCGGCTTATTTGCAATATTTCTTCAAACGGCGATTAAAGCTGTCTGTTGTCATAATCTCGCCGTTGGGTTCAAAGACATATATTCCATTTGGATTTAATTCCTTTGCTTTGTGAAGAATTTTAAGTGCTTCGTCTGTAAGGAACTGTTTACGGAATCCATGAGAAGTATTTCCTTTCATTTGATTTACTACTTTTACTTTTCGGCTTGAGAATGTTAAATCATCATTCAATGTACGTTCACTGGTCGCCTGTCTGTGAAGATATACAAGCCTGTTATTGTAGTCAATATCTTCCCAACGGATAGCTTTTGTTTCTCCAACACGGATAAAAAGATAGAAAGATAACTGTATTGCAAGAGAATATGGCTCTATGATACACCGAAGATAATTTAATAACTTATGCGTATCATCACGGGAAAATACATTGTCACTTTGTACTTCTACTGGCTTATAGGTAAACTGTTTGAAATTCACATCAGAGACAGGATTATGTGATATAATTTCTTCTTCGATCGCATAACTCATTATTCCATTCAAAACAGAACGGGCATTACTGACTCGCTTGTGCGTGAACTGTCGGTCTTTTGTAGCTTCTCTGAAAAAGCGGATAAGCGTGATTGGTTTGATTTCGCCTATCTTCATTTTAACAAGTTCTGTATCTTTGAAAAATCTATTCCATTCAGATACATATTCTTGAATTGTTTTTGCTTTTACGGAAGTATAATCTCTTTTATACAAAAGCCATTCAGCATATAATTCTTCCAGTGTGACATTCTGACGGTTTTCAGCTTTCTGCTTTTCGATATAAAATCTGATGATTTCTTTTTCAAGGTTCTCTTTACTCTTCCTCTTAACAGGACGGCGTTTGTTAGGTTTGGTTTCATCGGGTAAATAAGTACGCCAGCTTTTTTCTGATTCCGAGTAATAAATTTCATATTTGTGATTCTTCAAGATTTTTTTATTTGCCATAATTTTAAAATCTTTGAAGACTTCATCTGTGGTCATGTTAGCACAGGTGGCTAACGTATTCAATAATGTTATATCTGAAAACGTAACGGGATTATCCATAAGATTCCCCCTTTACGCAAGGATTTTCTTTTTTAATTTTGATGTAGATAACACTGCTGTCCTTTAAGCATGAACCAGTAGATAAGAAAGCGTTGGTATCGTAAATTTGCCTTGTGTATTCTTTCTGAAAGACGATATTTTCTTTTTGTAAGTCATGTAAAATGTCTTCGGTCAGCATGACTTTTGTTTCGTGTGGAACTTTCAGATTTTGAGATTAAAAAAAGGCTTTTTTCTTATGTTCTTTCAAATCAAGGTCTTTTCCAAAATACTTGCTAAGATAACGACCTCTGTTTTCTTTGCTGTCTACATCAATGCGATTGATTTTAATAAATCCATGTGACCATAAATTCTGTAATTTTTCTTTTGCTATGTACGGAAAATCAAAGAAAATAACATGATAATGGATTGCTCCACGCTTCTGTTTCTCCCACGTTGCAAGGTATTTTAATAACTGGGTTGAAAGATACGGACAGCGAATGAATAATGGTGGTAAGTCGAAAAGGATAGCAGACAGCACAGGTGGTGTGTTGTTATGTTATTCTTTTTTATTGCATTGCTTAGAAAATGGAACTATAATGTGGGGGGAGAATTAGACAGTCTTGAAGTTATAAAGGAGAAACACTATGGGATTATTTGGTAAAAGCAAAAAAGAGCGAGAAAAAGAGTATATGAACAGATTAGATGTTCCATTATGTTTAAAAGAAGACTTTGAATTGATTATTGATGATGTATTTACAATTATGGGGGTTGGAACAGTTGTCACAGGAAACATATCAACAGGAATGTGTAGAGAAGGAGAAAATGCGTGTGTTTATAAAACAAATGGAGGTGTATTAGAGACTATAATTACTACCATCGATATACATACAAAAGAACGAAAATCAAATGGTTGTGGATATAAAACAGAACATGTTGGACTTGGGTTAAGAGGAGTTTCTAAGGAACAATTAGAAAAAGGAGATAGAGTGATTGTAAAGAATGCCAATATGTATGGAATGTAATTACAAATTCCAGCTTGTCGAGATGAAAAATCAATTTATTGAACTGAAAACTATTGACTCTCACGGAACGTCATAGATTAAAGTTATCTTATCAGGAACAGGAGGTCAGCAGTTATGAGGACAGTAAAAGAAATATCAGATTTAATTTGTTTTTCCGTGAGTTTGATATTCCATTGAAAGAAATCAAAGCTGTTATGGATAACCCGGTTCTTGAAAGAAACCAGCTTTTGCAAATGCAGAGAAAAATGTTGGTAGCAAAAAAAGAACGTATGGAACGTCTGATTACCAGCATTGATGATATTCTGAAAGGAGAGAATAAAATGGATTTTGCAATTTTCAGTAAAACAGAAGTGAAAGAAATGTTTCAAACTATGCTTGAACATATGTCCGACAATATGAAAGAACTTGCTATCAAAGAGTTTGGAAGTGTTGAAGAATGGAAAAAGCATTATATTGAGGCGGTCTCATCAGAAGAAATGCAAAAAGGCTATCTATTACGATTGCTGGGAGAAACGAACAATTTATTATCTGAGCAAAATGTATACAGAACAACTTAAAGCCGGTGAAGATTATGATAAACTTCAGAAATGTATACAGGTAAGTATCTTGGATCATGTATTGATTCGGGAAGACGATAAATATTACAGATGTATATCATTCTGCGATACAGAGACAGGAGAAAAATATTCTGACATGCTGGAAATGCACATTCTTGAATTACCGAAATTACCACCAGAGCAACAAAATGAGACGGATTTGATGCAATGGATGCGCTTTCTGGGAGGAAAAAATAGGGAGGATTTGAAACGGATGGCAGAGAAAAATTCAAACTTACGAGAAGCGTACGATGAATTAGATAGATTAAGTGCAGATGAAAGAAAGCGGTTGGAATACGAAGCAAGACAAAAGGCAATCCGAGATAAAAACATACTGTTCAAAACCGGAGTAGAACGTGGCCGGAAAGATATAATTCTTTCAATGCTTAAATCTGGCATGACAATCGAACAGATTGCAGAAATAACAAAAGAACCAGTAGAAAATATTAAGAAATATTCAGAGTAAAACTATTTCGTTTGAAAAATTAAATATTTTATAATTAAGAAGCAAAGTTTAGATTGAGAAAATATTTGTAGTTAGATAAATCGAGGAGAGGATTGGAAGTGGCTAATAACTTAGAACGAGAGCAAGCCAGACATATACTATTGTCAAAGTTTCAAGAAGCCGAGGAGAAAGCGGAGAGAGAAGGATGGCTTGATGCAGATGAAATGAAATTAATGTTGAAAAAAGAGGCTCGACATCAAAGTTTGGAGAATCGAGCATTTGCCTATAACGGAAAGATTGGACCATATCAGGAATATGAATGGGATTCGCCGATTGGTCGAGAACAGTGGTAGTTGGAGGATTTATTTAAATGGGGAAACATGAAAAGGAAAGAGATGGATTCAAGAGCAGGACAGGGTTTATCCTGGCCTGTATCGGATCTGCAGTCGGTATGGGAAATATCTGGCGATTCCCATATATGGTGTCAGACTGGGGCGGCATGACATTTCTGCTGCCATATATTTTGTTTGTAATATTGATTGCGTCTACCGGAGTGATTGAAGAGATGGCGCTGGGACGGGCAGCGAAAGGTGGTCCGATTATAGCATTTGGCAATTGCACGGAGATGCGAACTGGTAATGCGAAAGTGGGAAACACAATCGGCTGGATTCCGGTGCTGGGATCGCTTGCCATGGCAATCGGATATACAGTGATAGTCGGATGGATTTTTAAATATACATTTCTTGCGATCACGGGTCAGATTGCAGACATGGGTCAGGATATGGATGTAATCGGAGGAACGTTCGGAAGAACCGCGGCAGCATTTGGAAATAATTTCTGGCTGGTTATTGCTGTACTTATAACAGCTGTTATTATGGCAATGGGAATTGCCGGGGGAATCGAACGTGCTAATGGTGTCATGATGCCGCTGCTGTTTGTGTTGTTTGTCGGTCTGGGAATTTATATTTTTACATTGCCGGGAGCGGTCGGTGGATATCGCTATATATTTACGATTAATCCGAGTGGACTTATGGATCCTAAACTTTGGATCTACGCGTTTGGGCAGGCGTTTTTTTCATTATCTATTGCCGGTAACGGAACTGTGATTTATGGATCGTATCTGAGTGAGTCGGAAGATCTTGTGAGTTCAGCACGTAATGTGGCGATTTTTGATACGATTGCAGCGATGCTTGCGGCGTTGGTGATCATACCTGGTATGGCAGTTGGCGGTGCGGAATTGTCGTCGGGTGGCCCGGGACTGATGTTTATTTATTTGATCAATGTATTTAATGGTATGCCAGGTGGCAAAATAGTAGGAATTGTATTCTATATTTGTGTGCTGTTTGCTGGTTTAAGTTCTCTTGTGAATCTGTATGAAGCGCCAATTGCTGCTATGCAGGAGATATTTGGAATGAAGCGTGTGACTGCGGTGGGAAGTATTGCAGGATTCGGATGTATCAGTGCGCTTATGATCCAGGGGATCGTTTCGGGGTGGATGGACGCGGTATCAATCTATGTCTGTCCGCTGGGGGCGATGCTTGCAGCAATCATGTTTTTCTGGGTGGCTGACAGGGAGTTTGCACTGAAAGCTGTGAATACCGGACGAGAGAAAAAGATTGGAGCATGGTTTCTGGTGCTCGGAAAGTATGTGCTTGTTCCGCTGGCATTTGTGGCATTAGTTGCAGGGGCACTGCTTGGTGGCATAGGATAAAGTGGTGGAAATAAACCCACAGGGGAATGCAGATATTTTATGCGGCAAGAAAGGTGTAATACCTGAATTGATGTATTGGATTGAAAAGAAAATAATGAAATAAATTGGAATCTCATACTGCGATGATGTAGTATGAGATTTTTTTGTTTTACAGGAAATTGCTTTCCTGTAAAGTAAAAAACGCTCCGCGAGGATGCGCACT
>ERZ894183.1206-NODE-1206-length-14808-cov-14.520504_pt1 | contig 14808 bp, 13 predicted proteins | sample MGYA00380279_ERZ894183 | MGnify/ENA primary metagenome ERZ894183 (study PRJEB32331, sample SAMN06328422) | human gut metagenome | biome: human gut microbiome; feature: stool | host: Homo sapiens | collected 2013-06-26 ... | reverse complement strand
GGCAGCCAGTCGCCGTAGCTTTCCTCTTTCAGCGACAGGTTAGTCTGTATCCCCTGCTTGGTGTGCCGCTTCTCATAATTCAGGCCGTACTCTTTCAGCATCATGGGCAGCCCCAGCCCGAACATTTTCAGGCTGAGCACGTTCCTGTACCCGTTAGCCTCCATATAGGCCAGATACGCGTGATAGAGATATTTACGATAATTACGCGGGATGATGCTGGCATTTCCCATAAACATCCCGTTGGTCTGCGGCAGCATTTCCAGATAGCCGCAAAAATCAAACGTCGGGTCAGCATCGCGCTTGATGCTGAGTGCCTCGTCGGAGTTCTGCTGCGACTGGAGCAGTGCGCGCGCGGTCATCGGGTCGCTGAATTTCTGCATAAGCTGGCGCACAATGACGGCCAGCTCGCGGGCGATTTTATCCCTGAGCTGCGGGTCGCGTTCCTCCGGGGCAATCTGCTCCGGGAAGTGGATAATCACCCGGCGGCGCGACACACCGCCGCTGCGGTCGGTGAAGCGCATGGGGTTGTTGTTCACGGCCAGAATCACCGCCGGAATATGTGTTGAGTATGGGTTCTGGTATTTCGGGTCAACCGAGACCGCATCACCGCCGGTGATGGCCTTAAGCCCTGCACCGTCACCGCTCCATTTTTCCTGGTCTGGCAGACGGATTAGAGAGAAGCCAATCAGGGATGCACGCTTGCGCGGGTCTTCCAGTGTGTCGATGTCGGCCGACGTGGCGTTATCCTCTCCGGCGAGCAGGGTCGCGATTTCGGCCAGAATACTTTTGCCACTCCCGCCGGGACCGGTCACTTCGAGAAAGAGCTGCCAGTCGTAACGGTTCGCCAGCACCATAAAAAGCGCGGCCAGAATCACGTCGCGTTTTTGTGGATTTTTACCGGCTGCACGGTCGAGCCAGCGCCAGAAGTTCGGCGCGTGAGTCTCCAGCGTTTCCCCATCCACCGGCGGGGTAAAATCCACGTCGCACAGCGTGCGCAGCCAGTGCGATTTATGGTGCGGGCTGAATACGCCGCTTTGGGTATCGAGTACCCCGTTGCGAAAGCCAATCAGACGACGTGCCGGTGTATCCTGCTGCGGAATAATCAGTTTCAGGGTCTCCACTACCGAGGCAATTTTCCCGGACGAGAACGGGGCGCGCAGACGCTGGAATAAGTCAGCCACATTCCGTGAGAAAGTGGCGGCAGGGATATTTTTCCAGATGCCGTTTTCATAGCGGGACAGGAGCTGGCCGTTCGCATCCACCGCCAGCGCTTCGCCGTAATGCTCATGCACCCGCAAGGCCTTGTCGCTGGCGCTCATGGCGGTAAATTCCGCCTCGCTCATGGTATCAAACGGACTTTGCGCCGGTGGCCGGATGGCGTCATAAATGGCTTTCCGCGTGGCCTCTTCACCTTTCTGCATAAACGCATCATTCCAGTCACCGAACACCGGCGGCAGGGCAACAATGCCCTCACAGGCATCTGCGGCCGCAGCGGCTTTGCTCTGGCCGTCGCCGTTCAGGTCACGGTCGGCGGCCAGCACAATCTGACAGGCCGGGGACTTCTGACGGGTAAGGCTCGCCAGAGAAAGGAGGTTCACGGAGGACAGCGCCACCATGACGGTTTCCCCGGTCAGGTGATGCACGGTGAGCGCGGTCGCATAACCTTCCGCAATCCACAGGCGTTTTCCTGCCTGTTTTTTCCCTTCGATGATATGACATGCCCATTTGACCTGACCGCCTTTCAGGGTGCGTTTGAGACCATCAGCATTGATAAACTGAAGGTTAACCAGTGTGCCGGTATCGTCAGACAGCGGGACAACCACATCCCCGGCGCGGAACGTCACGCCGCCGGTTTTATGCATGACGGTGAGCGTCAGACATTCCAGAGCGGGGAAACCCTTGCGGGTGAGGTAGGCGTTGCCGGTGGCCGGTCGGGTTTTCTCCATGAGCCTGACAGCCAGCGCGGTCGCCGCTTTGCGGTCGGCCTCCGTTTCAGCCTCTGCGGCCGCAATCACTTCCGGGGCAACCGGCGACAGATTGCCGGTCACGGCGTTCACCTTCCCGGCAGCTTCTGACGGGGTCACGCCAAACACTTTCTCTACCAGCTTAAGCCCGTCACCTGCGCCACACTGATTGCAGAACCACGTCCCGCGCCCTTCTTTATCGTCAAAGCGGAAACGGTCAGAGCCGCCACACACCGGACAGGCCTGATGGCGGTTTTTAATCACCTTCACACCCAGCGCAGGGAGAATGCGCGGCCAGTGACCGCACGCCTGTTTCACCGTTTCTGTTACGTTCATTTTCATGGTTATTTTATTCCTTAGTGCAGCGCTGGTGCGGTGATATGACGGGCGCAAAGCTCATCCATCACGGCCAGCCCGAGAAAGGACAGCGACGGCGCGGCTTTGAGTGGTCCGGCTTCCATTAAATCTTCCAGCAGTGCACAGGCAATCTGGCGGCCTTTTTCCTCGCCGTGCTGGCGCAGGTAGAAGCCCTCCAGCTCGGCGGCAATGGCGCTTTCCAGCGCGTCGAGGGTGAGGTGCGGGTAGCGGTGCTGGCGTTCGCACAGGGTCAGCCATGCACAGGCCACGGCACGACGATACAGCGCGGCGCGTAATACGGGCGGTAATGGATTTTTCATACGTTGCCCTCCCCGGTCAGCCACTGCTGATTGCAGCGTTCGACCACACCGTCGAGCTGGGCGGTCATGAGGTAAATCACGGAGGTGAGCTGTAACTGCAGCTCAGGGTCACGACGAACGGTGGCGCAGTCCTGCACCTGCATCAGGTCGCCGACGAGCTGGCCGACATTGCGCATATGCTCCAGACATTCGAGGTCACGGGCGGTAATGGTGGTGTGTCTCATGCGCGCACCTCCGCAACCGGCAAACGGCCAGCGAACGAGAGGATGTAATCGCGAACGAGGGAAAGGCGTGCGGTGTGCTCATCACCGGCAACGGTGCGGAGCATACAGATACGGGGTTTACGGTCTGCGCGACGAACGGCGGCAAACACAAAGACAAACTGCGGGTGTGACGGGGTGAGGATCGTAGCCATAAGGGCAACCTCCAATGTTTGCATGTGACTGCTACCACTGGAAACGCCAATTTCACTGGTGGTAGCCCAGACGGGGTTGGCGTAACCGGCAACATTGGAAACCGGCGCTTCGTGAGAAGCCCCCGCCTGAGCCACCATTACACGAAGGATCCATAGACAGATAAATCTCTGGATCAAAAATGGATGCGCTGAGGCATAGACACAAAAAAAGACGCAAGGCGCGTCCGGTGTCGCCAATGTTGTAAACGGGACGCCAATCCCGGCTGCCGATTTTGCGACAGCGGGAAAACTATACCTGGAAACGGCGGAAAGAAGCAAGCCAGAAAAAGGGGCTGTTTGCTGAACGGTCATCATCATGCGTCATAGCCCCGGTTACGTTCGGCAATGCGATCTGCCATCCATGCGGTGATTTCAGACTGCGCCCACGCCACGTTTTTCCCACCGAGGGAGATTTGTTTCGGGAAGGCTTCCCGGCTGATGAGGTCGTAAATGGTCGAGCGGGACAGGCCGCACAGATGCATCACTTCGGGCAGACGGATAAAGCGTTCGTGAACGGTATCAGAAACCGGCATCAGCGGGGCGGCAGGGGCAGAAGACGGGGAAGAAAAAGCGGTGTGCATCGGGCTACCTCACAAAGTCCATACAGTGCCGGTCGTGTCCGTCCGGCTTCGGGTAGCTCTCTATTTTGTGAATATTTTCCCTCAGGGCAACAAGTCATTTTGTACTGCTCCACCACACAACAGAGCGTTTTTTATACAGTGGCAAACGTTGGCCGTTTTTTGGCAAACGTTGGCAAACCGGTGGCCCATTGCTGATTACTTTTTTATATATATTTATTATTTTTAATCACTAAAAAGTCTAAGTGACTGACTGGCTGAAAAAACTGAAGGGTGAACAGTGGTGAACAGACGGTGAACAGTCAGACCTTCAACTGTTCACCCTTTAACTTACTGTATTACTTATCTTTTTATTTAAGGTGAACAGTGGTGAATAGTTATAAGTAAAAAAACAAACGGTGAGTAAGGTTTTCCTGCGACCTTTCCCTGGCCAGCCTGATTTTAAGGTCTGTTTGTGCCAGCACTCTGACAACGGCAATGAATCGTGTTGTTGTGCAGGAGGCGTCAGAATCATTTCAGGTTGAACACACGGAGAGCCTGAACATGAAACCCGAACTCATTATCAAAGCCATGCAGACCGTTATCAGTAAACAGGATGAAGGCGCGGAACAACGTATTGCCGGTGCGCTGGCCGCACTTAACGAAGCAAAAGACGCACACACGGCCAGCATGGGTAAACTCAGCGACATTGAGGCTTCCATTCAGCGTTGTGAGCAGGAACGACAGACCGCCCTCAGTGAAAGTGCACAGGCCGAACAGGACTGGCGCAGCCGCTTTCGAACTCTGCGCGGCAACCTCACTCCCGAACTGAAAGCTGAACACAGTAAACGTATCGCCAGCCGCGAACTGGCTGATGAGTTCACCGGTCTGATTACCGAGCTGGAGAAAGACAAAAGCCTCGCCATGCTTGGCGCATGCTCCTCCGGTACGGCTTATATCAGCGCCCATGAAAAAGCGTTCACTACCTACGCCAACAGCGAGTGGAAGAAGGCGTTAGCCGGTATCAGCCCCGCACTGTTACGTGCCTTTCTGTTGCGTATACGGTCGCTGGAAATGAGCGGAGAAACCTCGCCGCGTGCGACCGTGACCCGTGAGCTGGGTGATGCCCTGAATCTGCAGTCAGCCCTGTATCATTTTGATATGGAGCAGGAGCCGGTCCTGTCCGTAACCGGCATGAATCGCCCGGTCATAACAGGGGTTGATATGGCGCTGTTAAGAAGCCCGGCCAGACGGATGAAACTTGCCGCTGAACTGGCCGAAAAATCCCACGAACAGGCAGAGGGCTGAATCATGTTTCACTGCCCGTTCTGCAAAAAGACCGCGCACGTCCGTACCAGCCGTTATCTGTCGGAAAACGTCAAACAGCGTTATCACCAGTGTACCAATATCGAATGCTCGGCCACTTTCCGCACCATTGAGTCGGTTGACGGTGTGATACGTGCCGCACCGGAGAAACCCGACCCCGCCCCGGTGACACCACCGCCGCCGCGTAAAGTACAGGGCTGCTACAGCTCGCCGTTCCGGCATTAATCAGGAGAGAGACACGTGACCACTGTGACCATACAGCAGGCCTTTGAGGCCTGTCAGAAGAACAAAAACACCTGGCTGAAATGTAAAGCCGAACTGGCAGATCTTGAACGGGAATACCGTGAACAGCTCCTTGCCGGTGACGAACAAATTCCGCGCAGAATGCAGGATTTGCGCGACAATATCGACGTGAAAAAGTGGGAAATTAATCAGGCCGCCGGTCGCTATATCCGCTCACATGAGGAGGTACAGCACATCAGCATCCGCAACCGGCTCCATGACTTTATGCAGCAGCACGGCGCGGAGCTGGCCGCCACGCTGGCACCTGAGCTGATGGGGTATAACGAACAAATTCCCGCAGTAAAACAGAGCGCCATGCAGCACTCGGTTGATTATCTGCGTGAAGCCCTGTTGGTGTGGCTGGCCGCAGGTGAAAAAATTAATTATTCCGTGCAGGACAACGATATTTTAACGGCCATCGGATTCAGGCCTGATGCGGCTTCGCGGGATGATAATCGCGAGAAATTCACCCCGGCACAGAACCTGATTTACACCCGCCGACGTGCAGAACTGGCCGCACGGTAGCACGCAAAAAAATCCCCGAAAATTCCGCTATTTTTGCCGAAAAAATCCATGCATCCATAAGGTGCATGGTTTTGCATGCAAATCCCCGTATTTTTTATCCCACGCAACACCAGTACCGGCGCGGCCTGAGACGGTTCATGCATCTGCATTAAAAGCGACCTCTTAAGCGGGCAGGCGTGGCGGGGAGAGCATTGCGCGCCATTAAAGAAGGCAAAAATTTTTAGGACTCGGAATGTAAGTATGTGGGTAAGCTATCGTTAAACACTTCGACTTGATAGTATACTCTTTATGACGTTTATCGAGCCTAGAAAGGCTTGTGTAACAAATTGATGATTAAGTAATTTTCAAAAGGATTAAAGATGGCCAGAGGCGAGTTAATGAAAAAACTTTTGGCTAGCTACGGCAATGACTCAGAATTTCGCTCGGTAGCTGAAAGAATTATTAGTGAAGAAGAAAAAAAGAATAATAAAGTATTAGCTAATAGTTTGAGACGGACTCTCGAAAACAGCCAAGCAATAGGGTCGAACTATTCGCTAAAAGGTTTGGAGAAATTCACCCCAACTCTAGAAGGAACAAATGATTTCGTCGAAAGAGTTGAGCCTAGTAATTCGCATAAAGAATTAGTTCTTTCATTCGAAAACGTTAGAATTCTAAAAGGATTAATCGAAGAATATAGACATGCCGAAACAATACGGAAAAACGGCTTGTCGTTACGTACAAAACTCCTTTTTTGCGGACCTCCGGGTTGTGGTAAAACACTAAGTGCTGAGGTTTTTGCGTCTACACTTGGTCTTCCCATGTTTATAGTAAAACTAGATAAATTGATGTCTTCCTATCTAGGAGAAACCGCAACAAATATTCGTTCCATTTTTGAGTTTGCGAATAACAAACCTTGCGTGCTTTTTTTAGATGAATTTGATGCAATAGCACGTTCACGCGAGGATGGTAACGAGCACAATGAACTTAAGAGAGTGGTTAATAGCCTTTTACTCTTCATTGAACGCTTAGCCCCAAAAGGCTTTATGATTGCTGCAACAAATCTAGATAAAAGTATAGACCCAGCAGTTTGGCGACGTTTCGATGAGGTTGTTTGGTTCAAAAACCCTGATAAAGGAATGATTAAAAAATTCTTAAAAAGTAGACTTAAAAATGTCAATCATGACTTCGAACCAGACAGTTTCATATCAAAATTAGACAATATGAGTTTCTCTAGTCTAGAGAGGATACTAAATCAAGCTATAAAAACCATGATTATAGGGAAGAAAAAAACATTAAGTGAACGTTATTTAGTTGACGCGATTAATGATGAATATCGCAGAAATAGTGGTGTTGATAAAATGCGTTAATATAAATGGAGAATAAAAATGGCAGAGTATGAACATTTGCGTCTTGTTAAGATGCCACAGCAATTCGAAAGACGGAAAAAGCCTGGATTTGGTTCCGCACCTAACCGAAATAATCAGCAACGGGTTACACATGGAACCTCTCTTATAAATCAGTTAGATGCTACAGTCGCTTATATCAGGAGTAAGCGAAGACCAGGCAACATTGATCCCTCACTAATCATGAAGGTAAAGTATGAGGGTTCAGCAGCCGATGAAGACTGGGAAAGACTTGGGTTACATGTACTTTCACATGACGAAGACAAAACTTTAGTGCTTTTTTCGTCAAACGACTCTCTATTATCTCTAACAGAAAGAATTAATGCGTACTCAGGCCCTATTCCTGCCAATCAGAGAAATCCTGCCTACAATAACTTTATAGGAAATTTAACATCTATTGAAACAATTACAGCGAATGACAGACTAGGAATAAGGCTTAGGGAGGATGGCTTTGTTTCCTTGGCTGATTTTGATGAAGATGAGTTTTATGTCGTTGATGTCGAACTTTGGGATTTTGGCGGTAGAATAGAGCGAGAAGCCAAAATTGAATCTATAAAAAATATCGCCATAGCAAATGGAGGTGAAGACATTGACTCATATGTCGGACACTCCATCTCACTATTAAGAATAAAATGTAACACTGAATGCTTAAGCATAATATTAGAAATCCCTGAGATATATACAATTGATTTCCCTCCATCACCTGATATGGAAACTAGCAGGTATATGGAAATAGATCTCGATAATATTCATGAAGTTAATGATGCATATGAAGATTTGCCCGTAATAGGGGTAATCGACAGTGGAGTGAATAACCATCCATTCCTAGATGGTGCTTTAATTGGTGGAATATCTTTTTTACAGGATACCGGTGAAGATGTTTGGGGACATGGGACTTCAGTTGCAGGAATAGCCGCATTTGGTGATTTTCGGCATCAACTTAGCACCAGTGACCATCTTACTCGCTATGCCAAAATTTGCTCGGCAAAAGTAGTCAATAACGTGGGTAAATTCCCTGAGGACATTGTAATTCCCAAATTAATGTCTCAGGCAATTAATGAACTCCATGCAAGGTTTGGATGTCGAATTTTTAATATCTCTTTGGGAGACCCAAAAGCACCATTTAATGGTAAGCGAAATGGTCAATGGGCATCCATACTCGACGATTTGGCACGCAGTCTCGATATCCTAATTATCGTTTCCGCAGGTAACGGTAATGCGTGGGGTGCAAATCCTGAGGATGCTATTAATGAGTATCCAAATTTTCTCTTAGATGAAAAAAACAAGTTTCTTGAGCCTGCTGGTGCAGTCAATGTACTAACTGTAGGTTCGTTATCTTGTGGTGATGGTTTACCGCCCAGCTTAGCCCCGTATGTTGGAGTGCAGCCTACAGCTACAATAGATGAACCTTCCATTTTCACACGTACCGGTCCAGGTGTATTAGGAATATGTAAACCTGATATGGTCGATTATGGTGGTACTGCTATTTTCGACTCTGCAGTATCTAGAATACGGTCTGGCGCCGATATTTCTGAAGCTGGAATGATAAGCCTTAATAATCGTTTTTTGACTAAGCTATTTAAAACATCCTCCGGAACATCTATTGCTGCTCCTATGGTGGCCCATAAAGCAGCAATATTACTCAAGCAAATTCCAAATTGCACTGCTAACTTGTTAAGAGCTCTATTGGTTAACTCCTCAAGTCATCCTAGTCTTAACCAGCAAAGAATCAACATGCTAGATGAAGCATCGAAAAACAAGATTTATGGAAAGGGAATTCCTCAACTGAAGAATCTAATATCATCCGAAGATAACAGGGTGGTTCTATATTCTGAGGATTCATTACAACCGGATTATTTTGCAGTCTATGAAATACCAATCACAGATATTTTCAAAAATACAGCAGGTAAAAAAACCATAAAAGTTACACTTACATTTGATCCACCAGTTAGACACACCAGAAAGGATTACCTTGGCTGTGAAATGAATTTCAGATTGATTCGTGGTAAATCTGCAAATGAGGTTTTCGAATTCTTTAAAGTGAAAGAAGATAATGGGGCCATCTCGGAAATGTCGCAAAGTAATAATTGCGACCTTAAACCTGGTGCAAATTCAAGAGACTTCAGTACTGTTCAGACTGCGTCTGTCACCTATGACCGTGCTATGCAAAATTACGGAGATTCATATTATTTAGTTGTAAGATGCCAAGCTGGCTGGGCCGATTTTATCCAAGCACAACGTTATGCAATAGTAGTAGAAATGACACACGTACAGGATATAAACATTTATCAAACTATTCAGCAAAGAATCCAACCAAGAGTTCAACCAAGAATCCAAAACAGAAACCGCGTTTAATCGTCTAATAGGCAACTCATGTTGCCTATTTCTCCGGTGCTCGGATTATTTTTTTGCATAATCAAATGCCGATATAAACTCTCCAGAATTTGAATACAAATAATCCGCCCACCACTGCACCATCAATCTACGTTCATCTAAATGCTCTGAAGTGTGAATATAGGCTGCACGCACATTATTACGTTCTGAATGGCTTAATTGTCGTTCAATAGCGTCATCGCTCCATAACCCTGACTCCCCCATAGCACCACGCGCCATCGTCCTAAATCCATGTCCGCAAACTTCGGTTTTCGTGTCATAGCCCATCGCACGCAATGCGCTATTTACCGTGTTTTCACTCATGACCTTAGTTGCATCATGATCCCCCGGGAACAGCACCTCTTTATCACCACTAATCTGCTTAAGCTGCTCTAACAAAATCATCGCCTGTCGACTGAGAGGAACGATATGCTCCTCTTTCATCTTCATGCCACGGTACGAGTAACGCACGCCTTTAATCTCTTCTCGTTTTGCAGGTACACGCCAGAGAGATTTATCGAAGTCGAACTCATCCCAACGCGCGAAACGTAACTCACTGGAACGCACAAAAGTTAGTAAGGAAAGCTCGACCGCGATCCGTGTCATTACGCGGCCACGATATGCAGCAAGACGTGCAAGAAACTCAGGGAGCCGGCTGGAGGGTAAGGCGGGGTAATGTCGCGCTTTGGTTGTTGATAGCGCACCGGCCATATCACTGGCTGGATTTGAGTCGATGTAATCGTTCTGTACGGCATAACGCATAATAGCCGTGACACGCTGCTGAAGACGCTGCGCAACATCATGCTTACCACTGGCATCAACTTTTTTAATCGGGGCTAACAGGTGGCTGGTTTTGAGCTGGCGAATGTCGGACGAACCGATGTGAGGGAAGATATAAAGCTCAAGATAGCGAAGAACTCGTGATCGATGGTCTTCACTCCAGCGCTTGTTACTGGCATGCCATTCGCGGGCAATGGTTTCGAAAGTATATGCCCCCGAATTCTCGGCCTGAGCTTCTTTCTGTTCGGCTTTTGGGTCAATGCCCTGCGCCAGCAGCTTTTTAGCATCATCACGCTTTGCTCTAGCTTGAGCAAGTGTCACCGTAGGCCATACACCAAAAGCTAGGCGATCCTCTTTTTTGTCAGAGGGGCGCCTGTATTTCATGCGCCAGTATTTAGAACCCTTGGCCGAAACCTCGAGATACAAACCGCCACCATCGGCCATTTTATAGGTTTTGTCTTTTGGCTTTGCGGTCTCGACCTGTCTGGCGTTGAGCTTCATTTGGGGGCACATTTCTAATCGAAGTTAATATGCCCCCAATTATGCCCCCAATGACATCCGGATTTCAACGGACAACCTCGGACTACTCAGGACGTAAAAATCGCTGCAAGCATTGATTTTTAAGGGATAATTGGACTTTCTCGGATGGTCTAGGAAGTACTAATGGTGCCGAAGGCCGGACTCGAACCGGCACGTATTTCTACGGTTGATTTTGAATCAACTGCGTCTACCGATTTCGCCACTTCGGCACTGAAGAGGTATGCGGAAAACGTTGTGGATTATACCTGTCGCACGCCACCATGCAAGCGCCAGCTTGCTCGCACCTCGCTAAGTGCTGAAATTTTCAGCATTGCATACCGCGATGTGTAACCTTTGTCACACTCCAGGCACCCCGCCCTGCCATGCTCTACACTTCCCAGACCACACCAGAGAAGGATAAAAGCATGTCGATGATAAAAAGCTATGCCGCAAAAGAAGCGGGCGGCGAACTGGAAGTTTATGAGTACGATCCCGGTGAGCTGAAGCCACAAGATATTGAAGTGCAGGTGGATTACTGCGGGATCTGCCATTCCGATCTGTCGATGATCGACAACGAATGGGGATTTTCACAGTATCCGCTGGTTGCCGGGCATGAGGTGATTGGGCGCGTGGTGGCACTCGGGAGCGCCGCGCAGGATAAAGGTTTGCAGGTCGGTCAGCGTGTCGGGATTGGCTGGACAGCGCGTAGCTGTGGTCACTGCGACGCCTGTATTAGCGGTAATCAGATCAACTGCGAGCAAGGCGCGGTGTCAACAATTATGAATCGCGGTGGCTTTGCCGAGAAGTTGCGTGCGGACTGGCAATGGGTGATTCCACTGCCAGAAAATATTGATATCGAGTCCGCCGGGCCGCTGTTGTGCGGCGGTATCACGGTCTTTAAACCACTGTTGATGCACCATATCACTGCTACCAGCCGCGTTGGGGTAATTGGTATTGGCGGGCTGGGGCATATCGCTATAAAACTTCTGCACGCAATGGGATGCGAGGTGACGGCCTTTAGTTCTAATCCGGCGAAAGAGCAGGAAGTACTGGCGATGGGTGCCGATAAAGTGGTGAATAGCCGCGATCCGCAGGCACTGAAAGCCCTGTCGGAGCAGTTTGATCTCATTATCAATACTGTGAACGTCAGCCTCGACTGGCAGCCTTATTTTGAGGCGCTGACCTATGGCGGTAATTTCCATACGGTCGGTGCGGTTCTCACGCCGCTGTCTGTTCCGGCCTTTACGTTAATTGCGGGCGACCGCAGCATCTCTGGTTCTGCTACCGGCACGCCTTATGAGCTGCGAAAGCTGATGCGCTTTGCCGCCCGTAGCAAGGTTGCGCCGACCACCGAACTGTTCCCGATGTCGAAAATTAACGACGCCATCAAGCATGTGCGCGACGGTAAGGCGCGTTACCGCGTGGTTCTGAAAGCTGACTTCTGATCTCTTTGCCGGGTGCCTGTCGCCCGGCACTTAAATCTCTTTGGAAGGCGTCTCGCAATCTGCTTAATTTAGCGGTGAAGAGTGCACAGCCGTTGCCTATACTCCAGGCAGGAAACTGGAGGATATCTCATGAGCGAACCCCTGTTAATTGCCCGCACGCCGGACACAGAACTGTTTTTACTGCCGGGAATGGCTAACCGTCACGGGCTGATTACTGGCGCAACGGGGACGGGTAAAACTGTCACGCTGCAAAAACTGGCGGAGTCTCTATCGGAAATCGGTGTTCCGGTGTTTATGGCCGATGTGAAAGGCGATCTGACCGGCGTCGCGCAGGCAGGAACGGCGTCGGAAAAACTGCTCGCAAGGCTTAAAAATATCGGCGTCAATGACTGGCAACCGCATGCCAATCCGGTGGTGGTGTGGGATATCTTTGGCGAGAAAGGCCATCCGGTGCGGGCGACGGTTTCGGATCTGGGGCCGCTGTTGCTGGCGCGGCTGTTGAATCTCAACGATGTGCAATCTGGCGTGCTAAATATCATCTTCCGCATTGCTGACGATCAGGGGCTGTTACTGCTCGACTTTAAAGATTTGCGGGCGATTACCCAGTACATCGGCGATAACGCCAAATCATTCCAGAATCAGTACGGTAATATTAGTAGCGCATCGGTTGGTGCCATCCAGCGCGGATTACTGACGCTGGAACAGCAAGGGGCAACGCATTTCTTTGGTGAGCCGATGCTGGATATCAAAGACTGGATGCGTACTGATGCCAACGGTAAAGGCGTTATCAATATCCTCAGCGCCGAGAAACTTTATCAGATGCCGAAACTGTACGCCGCCAGCCTGCTGTGGATGCTTTCAGAGTTGTATGAACAATTGCCGGAAGCGGGCGATCTGGAGAAACCAAAACTGGTGTTTTTCTTCGACGAGGCACATCTGCTGTTTAACGATGCACCGCAGGTACTGCTGGATAAGATTGAGCAAGTGATAAGGCTTATTCGCTCAAAAGGCGTGGGCGTCTGGTTCGTTTCGCAAAACCCGTCTGATATTCCGGATAATGTGCTCGGGCAGCTCGGTAATCGCGTTCAACACGCTTTGCGGGCTTTTACGCCCAAAGATCAGAAAGCGGTAAAAGCTGCGGCGCAAACCATGCGGGCCAATCCGGCATTTGATACCGAAAAGGCAATCCAGGAACTGGGGACCGGCGAGGCGTTAATCTCGTTTCTCGATGCAAAAGGAAGTCCTTCTGTGGTGGAACGGGCGATGGTGATTGCGCCTTGTTCGCGGATGGGACCGGTGACGGAAGATGAGCGTAATGGCTTGATTAATCACTCTCCGGTGTATGGCAAGTACGAGGATGACGTGGACCGGGAATCCGCCTATGAGATGTTGCAAAAAGGCGTACAGGCAAGCACCGAGCAGCAAAATAATCCTGCCGTGAAAGGGAAAGAGGTGGCGGTGGATGACGGCATTCTTGGTGGATTGAAGGATATTTTGTTCGGCACTACCGGACCACGCGGCGGGAAGAAAGATGGTGTTGTGCAAACAATGGCGAAAAGCGCCGCCCGCCAGGTGACGAATCAGATTGTGCGTGGAATGTTGGGGAGTTTGCTGGGAGGGAGAAGAAGGTAAGTCAGGTGCGATTTGTCTTTGCCTGATGCGACGCTGGCGCGTCTTATCATGCCTACACCACTGCAATATATTGGATTTTCATGATTTTTCAGGCATGAACGAAGCACACTTTGCTAACAATAATAAAGGGAGCTTTCGCTCCCTTTATTCGTTCATCAGGTTACGATTTTCTCATTAACAGCCACAGGCTGATTAAGAAGAAGCTGGCGCTTGGCAACAGTGCGCCGATGATCGGCGGGATGCCATAAACCAACGTCAGCGGGCCGAAGATCTGGTCCAGTACGTAGAAGACAAAACCGAAGCTGATACCGGTGACCACACGCACGCCCATCGGTACGCTACGCAGTGGGCCAAAGATGAACGACAGCGCCATCAGCATCATCACCGCCACGGATAGCGGCTGGAAGATTTTGCTCCACATATTGAGCTGATAACGTCCGGCATCCTGACCGCTCGACTTCAGATACTTCACGTAGTTGTGCAAACCGCTGATTGAGAGTGCATCCGGGTCCAGCGCCACCACGCCCAGTTTGTCTGGCGTGAGGTTGGTTTTCCAGGTGCCGCTCACCGTCTGCGAACCGGTGATCTGTTTCGGATTGGTCAGATCAGATTCATCAACCTGCGACAGACGCCAGACTTTATGTTCCGGGTCAAACTTCGCGGTAGCGGCATAGCGTACGGATTGCAGACGACGATTCTCGTTAAAGGCATAGATACTGATGCCACCTAACTCTTCGTCACCTTTAACCCGCTCAATGTAGACGAAGTTGTTGCCATCTTTCGCCCATAAGCCTTGCTGGGTAGAGAGCAACGAGCCGCCGTACATCGCCTGCGCACGGTAGTTACGCGCCATCTGCTCGCCCTGCGGCGCGACCCATTCGCCAATCGCCAT
>ERZ894183.1159-NODE-1159-length-15385-cov-11.825766_pt1 | contig 15385 bp, 4 predicted proteins | sample MGYA00380279_ERZ894183 | MGnify/ENA primary metagenome ERZ894183 (study PRJEB32331, sample SAMN06328422) | human gut metagenome | biome: human gut microbiome; feature: stool | host: Homo sapiens | collected 2013-06-26 ... | reverse complement strand
CTCCAACCCCGCCAACTCCCCCATCCGGCGGAGGTACCAGTGGCGGCGGCGGAGGTACCACCCCGGGCGGGCATCGCGCGACACCGGATACCAACGGACCTGGTGTTACCATTGAACCGGAAGCAGTTCCCTTAGCGCCTCTTCCCGAAGGAGTTACCATTGAACCAGGAGAAGTTCCACTGGCGCCTCTTCCCAAGACAGGGCAGAATCAAATGGCACAGTGGGTATGTCTGATGTCAGGGCTTATGCTTGGCCTGTATGGCTTCCTTGGCAGAAAAAGAGAGGAGGACAGATAGCAAAGCGGAACTTTTACATGTTCTGTCCGCCACGAAACAAATCACAACAGGATTTCTGGTATTAATCCGGGGACTAGTGATGTTGTTTGTGGAATGATGCAAAAATGAGAATAAAAACCGCAATGTACAGTGGCTATCAGGCGGAAAGGCGGAAAATGGAATTAACAGAAGATTGACGGTCCAGCGCTGTGAAATTTAATAAATATATAATATTAAAAGATTTATAAATGGTATATAATTATGAATAGACTATAATTTAAAACATGTTTTATGATATGATTTGAAAAAGTCTAATAATAAGCAAAAAGTCCAATATCTCAAAAGGGGTATTGGATGTTTTTTGCCGTCTGAGCATACTATATCATTTTACGTAATTTCAGGAGGACGGAATGAAAAGAAAAAGTGAAAGGCTCATAACTTACCAGAAGATAGAAGCGTTTGGTCAATGGCTGGAAAGTTGTGAGAGAAGCATGGAAACAGTAAAGAAATACAGGCATTATTTAAAACAATTTAAAGAGTTTATCGGTGATGAACCGGTTACCAAGGAGATGGTACTTCTATGGAAAGCAAACCTGCGGGAACATATCACCCCGGTTACCATTAATTGTGTCATAGCCGCACTCAATGGATTCTTCAAATATTGTGGATGGGATGGATGTGAAAGCAAATTTTTAAAAATCAGCAAAAGTTCCTTTTATCCTGAGAGAAAGGAATTGACAAAGAACGAATATGAGAGGCTTGTAAAAGCGGCCTTTGCCAATGGGAATGAACGGCTGGCCCTTGTGCTGGAGACTATCTGCGCAAGCGGGATCCGCGTATCAGAATTGTCGTTTATCACGGTGGCGGCTATTCAAAAGGGACAGGCGGAGATTGAGTGTAAGGGCAGAATAAGGACCGTGCTGTTAACAAGCCAGCTATGTTCGCTTCTTCGTTCTTATGCGCAAAAAAATAATATCAGTTCAGGCATGATTTTTGTAACAAAAAACGGCAAGGCCTTGGACCGGAGTAATATATGGAGGGAAATGAAAGCGCTTGGCACAGAGGCCAACGTCAAGGCTGAAAAGATATTTCCCCACAATCTGAGACACCTTTTTGCGAGGACATATTATGAAATAGAAAAAAATTTGTCAAAATTAGCGGATATCCTGGGACACAGGGATATTAATACCACCAGAATTTATACAAAGGAGAGTGGAAGCCAGCACAGACTGCAGTTGGAAAAAATGAGATTGCTGCTGCATGATACAACAGAATATTTCTTTTGTTGTACTTTAGGATATTCCTGAAAGATTTAAAAAAAGTATACTACATTTGTTGACAAAATTCTACATATTTTTAAAAATATTTCGATAAAAAAGGATATAAAAAGCAAGCTGGGTAATAAATTAAACCAACTTGACATTATCTTCGCAATTTTTGTTATTTATCTTTTTCTCAAACTTCAGAATTAATTCTCTTAAAATTTCCTATAGTCAGTAATTATCCCGTTTTATCAACCCCCTCCCTGTTTTTAGTTACAACAAAAGAAATATTTAGTTGTAAAAACAGGACGGGAGGGATAAAAAATCAAGCAATTCAGTTCTATTTGCTTTTTATTTGTTTTTGTATTTATCATGAATATCTGTTTTACCAAAAATTTGTTTGCAATGCAGCAGACAGAAACCTCTGCTGGCCAGGCGGGCTCTGCTGGACAGCTTTCCAGCCAAATGTGCAGCCAGTATCCGGAATTTGAATGCCTTGGGGAAGATGTGATGGACGCACTCAAAGAAGGGAGAGAAAACGGCGGTTTTATAAAAACTGATATTGTTTTTGACTCTCAGGAGGAAGCCTTTTCCTTTGGCAGATATTATTACCGGTACATATATTTGGGAAAAGAAGAGGTGACATTATACTCATTTGATGAAAATGGGAAGTTTGCCATTTATGTGTCTTGCGGGAATCCGGACCGGGCGGTATCAGAACACAGACAGGTTCAGGACAGGCTCTCTGAGGTGGTGCAGGAATGCAGGACATTGGGAGACAGGGAGAAGGCTGAGTATTTTTATGATTGGGTCTATGATAATGTTTCCTATGATCAGACACTGAGGAACCGGACCATCTATGATGCGGTTATAAACGGCAATGCTGTGTGCTGGGGATACGTGTCCGCTTATCTTATGCTGTGCAGGAATGCGGGCCTGATTTGTGAACCCGTATATGCCGGAGACCATGCATGGAACAGAACCTGGCTTGATGGGGAGTGGAGATACTGTGATATTACATGGGACAAAAGTTTGGGAGGCACCAGATGGAAATTTTTAACACAGAAAGATATGGATTTGGACTCCATGCATAATAATTTGTGATACTCGGGGGATGGGAGGATGACAGATAACATTCATGGATACAGGATGACGGAATTCCGCAGATCCTGCCAAAGGCATAATATGATGAGGAAATTTCTCCGGCCGGTAATCTTTGGATGCGGTCTGATTGGATTGGTGGCCTGGATTTTACTTTCCCAGCTGTCCACAGCGGGTGCGGAACAGATGCAGCCGGACCAGGAAGGAACCGGGACCATTGATAATCCATATGCGGTTGAACGGCTGGAGATAAGTCCGAACCGGGAATCAGCCCAGAGTGAACGCGGGACGGAACATCAGCCAGAACTCCAGTCAGAAATCCAGACGGAGTTTGAATATCTGGGGGACTGGGAGGTGGCGGCCTACAGTTCGGATGAAAGTGACATGACGTATTCCGGGAAAGTTCCGGCGGAACACCATACAGCGGCAGGCGTACTGTCTGTCTTTAAAATAGGGGACTCGGTGCTGATTGACGGAGATACTTATGTGATTGAGGATAAGGTGGATGAAGAGGCCAAAGAGAAGCTGCGGATATATTTTGACAGCTATGAGGAAGCAAAGCAGTTCGGCCGGAAGGAATGCGCCATATACAGACATTCCGATTTGCCTGAGGAGGGCCCGGATTATCTGGGGGAGTTCCAGGTTACGGGATACTGCAGCTGTACCATATGCTGCGGGGAAAAGGAGGAAAGGCTGACGAAATCGGAAACCGTGCCCAGGGCATCCCATACCATTGCCGCAGACCCGTCTGTAATTCCGCTTGGCACGCGGATTGTAATTGATGACGTGATTTACACCGTGGAGGATACCGGAAAAGCGGTAAAGGGAATGCGGCTGGACATCTTCTTTGATTCCCATGAAGAGGCGGTACAGTACGGAAGACAAGAAAAGTATGTGTATTTAGAGGAGTAAGGCAGCCCCTGCCAAAGGGTTCAAAATAAATATATATTTCAAATAAGGATTGGAAGGACAGTAGGATGATGAAAAAGAGAATAATGCTCATTGCCAGCACTCTGGTCGTTACAGCTTTTGCACTGACTAAGCTTCATACAGTGACCGCCTATGCGGTTGAGGGATGGATGAGCGAAGATGGGGAGTGGAGCTATTTAGATGAAAATGATGAGCCTCTGCAAAATACGTGGAGACAGTCAAGAGATTCCTGGTTCTATCTGGGCGACCAGGGGATTATGCTGAGGAATTGTTTTATTGAACAGGAGAACAGCCTTTATTACGTGTTTGATGATGGAGCGCGGGCTGAAAATACATGGGTCCTGGTGGAAGAGGGGGATGAGAAAGGCCATGAGGCCGGATGGTATTATTTTGGCGCCAACGGTAAGGCGTACCGGGGTACCACATCTTCTTTTAAAAGGAGTGTGGACGGCAGGAGCTACATATTTGACGAAAGCGGCCGTATGCTGACCGGATGGTTTGATGAAGAGGGGAATCCATTGGATGAGGATGAAAACCCCTTGGAGGAAGGCATGTACTATGCGGATGAAGATGGTGCCTTAAAGACAGAAAGCTGGCTGGATTATTCGCAGCTGGAGTTAAGAGGACTGGAGGATTTGGAGAGTGATATCAGCGGCAGGGATTATGACCAATATGACCAGGTGTGGCTGTATTTTAACAACCGATCCAAAAAGGTAAAAAGCAATGGAGACCGGCTGATACAGAAAAATATAAACGGCAGCACATACGGCTTTGATGAATATGGAATTATGCTTCCCTGGTGGACCAAGGTGGCAAGTGTCAGCAACGCGGATAAAAGCAATCCCACGAGTGATGTGCCCGCCAGGTTTTTTGCGGGGTATGACGGCGGAAGCCTTTTGAGGGACTCATGGCTTTGGATGTATCCGTCGGATAATCTGATACAGGATGATTATGATGACGGGGAGTACAGCTGGTGGCGCACAGACCAGAATGGAAAGATTTATCAGAATAAGATAAAGAATGTGAACGGCCGGTATTATGCATTTGACGGACTTGGCAGGATGCAGACCGGATTTGTGCTCTTTGATACCCGCAGCACATTCGTTGCCCAGTATGATATGGACGCATGGTCATCGGAGGACTTTATAGATGGAAATATATACGGTATTGAGAAGGCAGATCTTTATTTCTTTTCGCCGGACGAGCTCAATGATGGATCCATGCAGACCGGGAATGAGTTGAAGATAGAACTGGAAGATGGTGTGTACACCTTTGGGTTCAAAAGTGATGGTGTTGCCTATGGCAATCGCAACCGTCTCAAGAGGGTAAAGGATTCCTACTATATAAATGGACTTAGGCTGGAAGCGGATGAGGAATATGGATACGGTGTGGTCCGTGAGAACGAAAATTCCTACCGGGTAGTCAATACCAACGGAAAGACCATCACTGGAAACAAAAAGGTTGTCAAGGATAAAGACGGCGGATGGCTGATTATCATAAACAGCCGGTTTGCGGCCAGGGTGGATGATGAGTTTAAGCCAAGATGGTATAAGGGGGAAGAAGGGAGTGGATTCTATCACTATGATTCTGATAATAAGGAAGACAGATATGAGGGCGGACTGATTGCCGGCAGCCATACGGAACCTTTGGTTGATGGGCTGCCTGAGGAAGAACGTTTGAATTTTTAATGTGAGGAGACAATGTGAGGAATGAATAAAGAATTATATCAGATATGGAAACGTTTTGTATCCTTGATTTTATCAATTTGCCTGACCGTGGGACTTGGGTTATCGCAGCTGGCCGTGGTTGCATATGCCTCCACGGAGCTTCCCAACGAGAACCTGGGGAATGGGGCCAGCGAAGGAACAGCCTACGCATGGATTGGTCCGAGAGGAGGAACCGGGGAAAATCCCAGTACCAGCACATACCGCTTCGATTTGTGCGGATTGCAGGCAGGACAGACGGAATATAGCCAAAGCGGGATTAAGACATCTTTTGGCTGGCAGGGGTATGCCTCCTATATACAGGTGGATAACGGAACAAAGTATAAGGCCAACGGAAGTACGAACGGCGCTGTGGAAGACTTAAGCAGTATGGGAATAGAGCTTAAGATTGCTCTGTCGCCAAGTCCTGATAACAAGTACATATTTGTGGATTATTATGTCTATGACAAGAGCGGACAGGGCGGAACCACGGGCAGGTCCGTAAAACTGGGAACAGGTACGGATGTCATGATAGGCGGCAGTAAGGAAGACGACTATGCCACGGTCTATAAGAACAACCGCGGTTTCCACATGGTAAACCAGCATGTGAAAACTACCTTTGACTGTATTACCAATGACAGCAACCTTGGGGTTACGCCGCCGACTACCAGATGGATTGGTCATTACAGCAATTGGGGAACCAATGTATTCAACGAAGGCGGAGGAGATTCCCTGAGCGCAACAGATTCCGGTATGGCGTATTCCTGGCATTTCCAGCTACATCCGTATGAAATCGTACATAAGCGTGTCGCCTTTGCAATCAGGGATACATCGTACTATGTATCGGAATCCGGAGTGGATTCAACGGCCGCTGAAGGCACCTACAGCAGCCCATTTAAAACCATAGAATATGCCATGCAGAAGATAGGGAACAAGAAGGGATATATCTATATCATGGATTACCCGGACATCACATCCCCTATCGAGGTGTCGGGTTCGGGCAGGGATATTACCATAGCCAGTACAGACTATGACCGGAACGGCAACCCTACCAATGAGGATTCGGATTATATTAAGACACTAAAACGTGCCGGTTCTTTCACAGGGCCTATCTTTAATGTATCGGGAGCAACCCTGAAGCTGACGGATCTTGTCCTGGACGGCAATGGCAGTGTGAGCAATAAACCGCTGGTATCTGCCGTGTCCGGCAGAGTGGAGATAAACAGCGGGGCAGACCTTCAAAACTGCCGCGGAAACAGCGCAAGCCAGGGCAGTGCCGTTAATATAACAGGCAGCGCGTCTCTTTCCATGAACTACGGTACGGTATCCGGGAATGTCTCGGAAGGCAAGGGGGCTGTCTATTTTGACAGCACGGGAAGATTCGATGTACTCAATGATGTGATGATAGAGAGTAATACAACCCCCTCAGGCGCTAAGGCCAATGTTTATCTGGCGGAGGGGCGGACCATCACGGTAACAGGTGACCTGAACACCTCAAGGATAGGTGTTACAACGGCCAGGCAGCCTGACGCGTCGCCGGGGGGAATATCCACGCAGGCCGGCCAGGAGATAAAAATTGCCGTTCCTTTGTCGGGAAGCGGTGTGGATACAGCTCCAAGTCCCTTTGCGGACAATTTCTTTGCGGATCAGGCAAAAACGGACGGTACAGGGGTATATGTGACGGTGGGCACTAAGAATCTGACAGGCGCCGGTACGGGAAATGACAGAAACGCCGTAATCAAACGAAACGGCCTTCAGATCAGCTTTACTGTGAAGGACGCTGATACGGGCGGTTCAATCCCCGGAGTCACCCCTATTCCCACCGTCTCAAAAGCTTCCGGAGAAGCGGTGGATCTTGCGCCGGGACCGGCTATCACAGGATATGAACTGGCCGGTGTGGTCATAGAGCAGGGGACGCCGCCCACACTTACGGCCAACCTGACGCCTGGGGCGGACTTTGGCCGGGTTACAGGAACCATGCCGAACCAGGATGTGGCAGTCAGCTATGAATACCGCAAAATCGGCTCACAGATTATATTCAACAGCAACGGAGGAACACCGGAACCGGAGACACTGGTGGGAACAGCGGGAAATCCGGTCAATTCACTGCTTCCCACCACAACACGGTATGGCTACATATTCAAGGGATGGAGCGCGGTAAATGACTGGGAACACCCACAGTTCATAAGCAGCCTGCCGGCGGTGTACCCGGAGACACCTGTAACCTACTATGCCATATTTGAGGCGGATCCAAGTATAAAGTTTAACTACACGGTAGAGCACTCCAATGCATCTGGCGATATTATGTTCGCTTCCAATACCCTGGAAGGCGCCTACAGTGTGGAGCAGCCGCTTCTGGAAGAGAAAAAGGCGGTCAGGGGGTATTCCTGGAGCAGGGAGGATTCCAGCACCACTCCGTCTGAATACAATTTCAGCGGCACATCTGTTCCCATAGGCCAGTTTAACGGTACGGGTACATTCAGCGGAAAGATGCCGGGACAGGATGCGACCATACGGTACGGTTACAAAGTACGGTACGGGGATACAAGCGCCAGATCCCTATTTGAGGTCCTGCATCAGACCAATAACGGTACCACGGTATCTGCCGCTCAGTCCGACCTGTATTATCCGGAGAATGAGATTAGCGCACAGCCGGCGCAGGTTTACGGCTACCAGTGTACCGGCTACCGGTTTGACCTGGGAGAAGAGGCGGGTGAACTGGCGGACGGACTGGTGAATGGTGTGAGAGGGGAGTTTGATGACAGCTTTACGTTTAACGGTATCATGCCCAACCAGCCGGTGCGTCTTGTCTACCTGTATGAATCAACCATCGAGGGATATGGAATTACTGTTAAATATGAGGATAACGGAACGGCTGACAGCAGCTTAAAAGATATCATACCTCCTGAAGTATCAGGACCTTACGAGGCGGACAGCAGTGTGGAAGGCGAATATCAGGAACAGTATGGTTACAGCCTGGAATCCCATACGGTCCGGCCGGCCGGAGCACAGATACAGTTTGACGACAGCGGCTGGGCGGGAATCATGCCCAATGATGACGCCATCATTACGTACAGGCATGACAGGATTCCGGCTAAGTGGGCGGATATTACTTATAAGCCCGGTGTTAACGGAACCCTGCAGGGCGGCAGCGGCGTATCCCAGGATGTGCAGGCCCTGTCGGGCGGAAGGTTTAAGGCCAGCGTGCTGTTGGACGATGGTATATCCCCGGGGCATGAGAATTCCTATACCCTGGAAACCATCAAGGAAAAACGGCTTATGCCGGTACCGCAGCCGGAGAACAATTATTACCGCTTTGGCGGCTGGTTTGTTGATACAGACGGGGACGGGGTCCTGAACAATGGGGAGACACTCCTGCCTCAGGATTACCGGTTTACGGCAGCGGCAGTCATAACCGCTCATTTTGAGGAAAACCCGGATGCCTGGATTCAAATTGCTTTTGAGGCGGGCAGCCACGGTTCCATCAATGCAGGGCAGCCTCTTACCCTGCGCACCACGTTTGATAAGAAGTGGGGAGACATTGAGGCAAGTCTTCCGGAGTACACGCCGGAGGTAAATTACCTGGTGGATGACTGGTATGTACAGGGAGAGCCTGTGGATGATGATATGGACCTGGTGAACGGCCAGACGTATACCATCCAGTTCTATCCGGATCCAGCCATCTTCGGAACAGAGGTAGCGGAGCCCGAACCGGCGGCAGGACTTAACAGCCAGGGCAAGGGCCGCATCACGGTATTCGGAACCACACAGGGTTATAAATATATACTTACGGACCTGGACGGAAAGGTACTGGCAGTGAACAAGGGCAACCTACTCACCAGCCGCACTGTGTTTGACAACCTGTATCCCGGCATGCGCTATGTGGTATATGAGGCCACCGGCCAGACCGGGGTTGGGATCGGAGACATGATAGGGGATGTGCAGGGTACCCTCAGTGATGGTGCAGAGGTACTGACGCCGGTGGTGGATACCAATTATAAGATTCTCTATGACGAGGAAGACGAGGGCAAGACAGAGCTGCTTATACGGCCCGCGGACACGGCCTCCGACTACGCGGTATTAGACAGCAACGGACATGTGGTGACGACACCCCAGACCGGTGGGGGAGGATGGCAGAGCGTGTCCGGAAACCCGGGAAGCGTAAGCTTTAGCGGATTGGATTACAACAGGGAGTATACGGTGGTGGCCCGGCCAAAAGGCCAGAATACCATCACGGCAGAGAGCTGCGAGGAAAATGGAAGTATTATTACCACGGACCCGGGAGGGGATCTGGAACTACCGAACTACATCATTCAGACAATCTACGGTGAGGTGGTGAGCGCAGGTGACATAGAAGTGGGAGCGGACCGTTACGAGGAAGCCCACAAAGGCGATTGGGTGAAAATCAAAGCAGAACCAACCAATGACGAGGGCCGTCCTTTCTTATACTGGAAGTTCACCATCGGAGCGGTGGATGGAATGGATGTCAAGATTAACTCCAGGGAAGCCACCTTTGCCATGCCGGACACCAACCTGGTGCTGACAGCGGTATATGAACGGGCGGCAACCCCCAGCAACGCTGTTGTGGTGGATGAAGTGCGGGGAGGCAGCCGTGAGGAGCTGGCCCTGGATCCGGACGAGGTACCAGTCCTGGAGGATGAACTGACTACGGACGCGGACCGGGAGCTGATGGACGTGAACCATGCGGACGTGACCTATAAGGTGGTCTACAAAAAGAACAGCGTACGCGCGTCCGAATCCAACGCCATCAAGATGGGAGGCGACTACGATACGGACCATGAGGCAGCCTATAAGGCGGCCTGGGGCCTGGACGTGTCCATTGAGAGATATGTGAACGGCAGGAAAGTCAACCGTGCAAGTGCGTCGGAGGCATCTTTTAATACCTATGTACAGCTGGGGAAGCGCGATGTGGATATGATGGATTACCAGCTGTATGAAATCGAAGAGGACGATGACACGGGTATAACGGTAAGCCTTGTTCCCATGGACTACGAGCCGGAAGAGACAGGCGGCCTGTTCACGTTCACGGCTACGGAGGGAAGCAGATATGTGATGGTGTATAACCGTGCTTACCGGCTGTATTTCCTGAACAATACGGCTCCGGATATCTACCGGTACTGGTTCAAGGTGCGCAAAGAAGAATCCCCTCTTGATTCCTATTATGAGACTGAGTATGCGGGGGTTGAGGAACAGCTCGACTATTTCATCAGCCCGGCAGGGGCGGAGTACAGCTATGTGGGCTGGAGCTATCGCCAGGACCGTTACAGGGAGTTTGAACCGGACCGCAGCATAACCCGCAAGACATATATATATGCATACTATGACAATAATGAAAAAGAGGTGGACGACACACGCAGGGAGCTGGAAGAGGCTATCCGTGAGGCCATCGGCATAAGCGATGACCATTTCCTGAAGCTGGGTGAGAGCAAGAAGCTGAAGGAATACATTGAAGCGGCCTTAGAAGTACTGGACCGCGAGGAACCCAAGGCCACCATAGACCAGCTGGAGGAGGCGCTTTCCGAACTGAAGGACAAGACAGATCCATATAAGGAACTGTTAGACAACCGGTATGATCACTACGACGACCTGCAGGAAGGCGGCAACAAAGGCGGAAGCAAGGGCGGCGGAGGCGGAGGCGGCGGAAGCAAACGGGCGCCTTTTGCCGGAACCGCGCCGGAGAGTTACCTCATAGGAACCAACGGTAACTGGGTGGAGAGCACTGGTCCGGCCGGGGAGAGACAGCTGAGTTTTGTCCTCAACGGAGGCACAAGCCTGAGCGGCATGTGGGCCAAGCTGGTGTATCCGCAGGGAAGCCGGCCAGAAGACAGCGGCTGGTATTATTTTGACGACAAGGGAATCATGCAGAGCGGCTGGATTTGTGATAAGGCAGGAAACTGGTATTACTGCAACACAGAGAAGGAATCTCCATACGGAAAGATGGTTACAGGCTGGAGACTGGATACAGGAGACGGCAACTGGTATTATCTGGATCCGTTGAACGGCGTGATGGCCCAGGGGTGGAGGAAGATAGACGGTAAATGGTACTACTTCTCCCCGGTGGGGGCAGGTGTATATGCCTATGACCCCGCAAAACAGCAATGGATCTATGGGGGAGGTACAGGACGCCCCTTGGGCTCCATGTATAAAAATGAAATAACACCGGACGGATACCAGACAGATGCCGACGGTGCATGGATTCAGTAGGAGGAACCGGATGAGAAAGAGATATAATATAAAATCAAAGCTGGCAGGAATGCTGGCGGCGGCCATGGTGTTTTCCATGGCTGCCCCGGGATATCCGGCATATGCGGTTAATTTTGGGGATCCGGTTAAGATTAAGTTTGATCCCCAAAACGGTCCGGGAGTCCAGCTTTCCAGTTACAGCAGCGTGGCATCCGGCGGGGCCATGGAGGGGAATCTGTTTGTGGCAGATGGACAGGCAGGAAGTCCTCTGACCAGTTCTGCCAACTTTGCCGGACTGCCCACAGATGACTTCGGTTCCGGGGCAAGGCCGAAGGTCCCGGATTTTAATGGTATTACATGGGACGGCTATACATTTGACGGCTGGTATGGAACCAGCGGCAATCGGGTGGAAACTCTTCCTTACGCTTTCCCGTATGATTCCGTAACAACCTATAACGCGGTGTGGAAGGGAAATGAAACAACCCCGTATACGTTCAGGGTAGAGCATTACAGGGATTTTAACACGGCCAGGAATGAGGCGGATGACAGCAGCGGGTGGCCGGGAGATTATGATGATCCTGATTTAAGAAAATTCTTTGAATCAACCTGGGAAAGTACCCAGATGGCCAATAATCCCATTTCCGCAACGTACAGAAGGGATATTCCGGGCTACCGGTTTCAGTCCGTGCTTCTAAAGAATAATAAGGTCCGCAAATACGGCGAGGCAAGCGGACATGGCACCATGACAGAGGGCGGGGCAAGCATCAACGCATCCACCAATGGGGTAAGGGGAAGTATGCCCAATGATTACCTGACGGCGGCTTACCGCTATGAACCTGATCCGACGAAAAAGTTCCTGATTACAGTGCGGTACGTGGATAGGGAGGGCAATCAGATTAAAGCCCCGGAGAGCAGAACACTTCCGGTTGAATCTGATTATGTTATTGAGCCGGCTGCCATTAATTCTTATCTGATTGCATCAGCGGAACTGACGGACGGCGGAATTACGGATCTGGAGGGGACGGGTGTTATATCCGCTGAGGATGCAGGGGTGAGCCTCAATACTTCCAACTATCAATTTACGGGAAAGATGCCGAACCAGGCCATAACATTTACCTATCAATATGAGCTGGATCCCAGCTTTGTAACCACACTTCGGGTGAAACGCATGGATAACCACGGCAATATACTGCGTGAAGAGGAGTCGCGGGCCGTGCAGCCGGGAGTACCGGTGGAAGTTGATGTGGAAAAAATGTCAGGTTATGTTTATCCTCCTAATATAGTATGGGAAGACAGTCTGTCAGACGTATCCCTGGACCAGGAGACTAAAAAACTGAACCTGACCCCGAATCTTCAGGGTGGAACTGTAACTATCACCTACACTGAAGAGCTGACAGACGAGACATATTGGGCAAAAGTAGAATTCTACAATGGGCAGAATGGATCCTTTAGCGGAAATACGGCCCCTAAGTTTGTTAAAAAGTCAGCAAACAATACCCTGGCCCAGGTAACGGAAGGGCTCATGCCAACTCCTTCACCTCACTACAGTTTTGACGGCTGGTACAAGGCTACATCCAACGGAAGTAATAAAACAGGACCAAAGCTGGCAGATGACACTGCAATTAATGCCTCCATTAAACTGTTCGCGAATTTTGAGGAAACAGAAGGAGAATGGTTTGATCTGAAATTTGTCTCCGGTCCCCACGGTACCATTGAGGGGAGCAGGACAAGCCATGTGGAAATAGGGACATCCTGGTCATCCCTGACACTTCCCAGCACCCATCCCGATAATTTCTATATGTTTGACGGCTGGTTTGACGAGAACGGAAACAGGATGCAGAATACACAGACAATCAATGCAGACCAGACCTATACGGCAAGGTTTATCCCCATCGGACTCAGTGATGACAACATATTGGCAATGCCGGATGCCCGGGGTACCGTAGGCAGCGATGGAAGCGGAAAAGTGAGCGTATCAGGAGCCAATGAAAACCGCAGATACGCATTGACTGATATGGATTATAGGGTGGTTGGAACCAAACAGGGAAGTCAGTTAAAAAACGCTGGCTTTACCGGACTAAATCCATGTACAAGCTACTATGTCTATGAGCTGAACCAGAGCGCTAACCCGGATATAGGCGTAATCCTTCCGGATAATCTGGACCCGGATATCTTCAGTCCGCCTTCACGTGTGACGGTGCCGGCTCTCGGCACCAACTATGATGTGGAAGACGATGGGGCTGGTATGAAGCAGGTGGTGATTGAGCCTGCAAATCCGGAAACCCTGTATGCAATCCTTAATATGGAGGGCGATGCAATAGATGTACCCGGGGCCGATGAGGACGGATGGGTCATGTCTTCCGGCGCATCACCTCGTGCGGTACTTGGAGGACTGGAGTCAAACCAGTTATATGTGGTGGTTGCAAAACAGCCAGGAGAGGACACGGCAGCTGCCGATAAGATTCTATTAGGCACGCAGGTAGCGGTTATAGGAAATACGCAGGAACAGCAGGATTATACCATAGCCCTGACAAACGGCGGCTTTATCACTAAAATTATGCGTGACGGAGCCATCGTTGACTTTGATGATGATAAAACAGCAGTGGTAAAGGCCGGTGATGTAATTTCATTGGATGCTGAAACAACCAACAGCCAGGGTCAGGGGTTCCGGCAGTGGAGCGCTCTGATTGGCAAGCTGACACTGGCCGATAAGACCAGGAGGAACCCCACGATCACCATGCCGGAAGGAAATCTGGTGTTTCAGGCGAACTATTACGCCGCGGCGGCAGCAACACCCGGCAATGCTTCTATTGATTATACCCCTAAGACGGGGGCCGTGGCTCTTGACCTGTCGGATGACAGGATGGAGGATTTAATTGATGAACTGACTAATAACAGCAGTGACCAGGATGCCATGACAGCAGGGGTTGATGTACTTTACACAGTCAAGTTCACTCAGCGCGCTCCCAAGGCATCGGAGTCTGAAGCGGTAAAATCTGAAGTCGGCAATGATTCGGTAAAGGTACCCTGGACATTATCGTCTGTACTGACAAGACAGGTGGGCGGCAGCAACAAGGAGATTCCCTCCGATGTGAATAAAGAACCGGATATCAGAGTGTACGCTGTCCTTGACAGCAGTATGCACGGCTATACGGATTACCAGCTGTGGAACGTGGAGGATTTGGAAGGGGAATATACATGTACAGAGGTGCCCATGGAGCCGGATCCGGATGATCTGGATTCCGGTTTTACGGGAGTTGTCTCCTTTGACGCAAACGTGGAAAGCACCTATGTACTGACCTACCTGAAAGCCCATGAGGTGAAAATCATTGATGATAAACGTTCCATGGAACATATAATTAAGGTCAGGTCCGGCACAGCCCTGGAGGATGCGGATGGATTCATGGATCTGGACATATTTGAGGACTATACGGATCCGATTACCGGAATTGTATGGGTATATAAGGGGCTGGGAAAGACTGCCTCTTCGGGTAACGGGTATGACACAGGCCAGCCGGTTACAAAGAACCTGACTCTGCATGTACTCTACCAGACAGAAGATGACGCGCAGTGGCAGGAAGCAAGACAGAAGCTGTTGGGCCAGATTTCCATTGCCCAGGTATTAAAGAACAATCAGTCGGTAAGTGAAGAGGACAGGGAGGAGTTAAGCGAAGCGATAGACATTGCCCTGGAGGTTGCCAACAGAATCTACCGTCCCACCGTTGATGAGCTTTTGGATGCCTATGACACCTTAAAGGCCCTTGTGGACTCCATTACTTCCGGCGGCAACCAACCAGATAACCCGGACAATCCAGACAATCCGGATAACCCGGACGATCCTGATAGTCCAGACAACCCTGACAAACCAACGGGACCACAGGGCGGCATCAATATTGACACAGATGGTGAC
>ERZ894183.1154-NODE-1154-length-15465-cov-8.283517_pt1 | contig 15465 bp, 17 predicted proteins | sample MGYA00380279_ERZ894183 | MGnify/ENA primary metagenome ERZ894183 (study PRJEB32331, sample SAMN06328422) | human gut metagenome | biome: human gut microbiome; feature: stool | host: Homo sapiens | collected 2013-06-26 ... | reverse complement strand
ACTGGAAACTTCCGTCTTTGATTACTGTACGGGTTTTCTCAACACCATTGATCATGTACGAAATATCCTGTGTTTCATAAAATCCCTTTGGTACAAGGAAAGTCAGAAGCGCTGCGACAACTACTACTAAAAAGATGATAATGTAGGTATCAGGCACTTGGAATCCCTTGTTAAAAGACTTTAACCCTTTTCCTTCTTTTTTGCTCATTTTTGAGTCTCCCTCCCATTTTTGATATACCATAATTAGTGTACCATAGAATACTTAAAATCCAACTAAAATTTACATATTTTATGTCATTTTCCTATACTTTTATATACCAAAAAGTGATTGATTAAATTTGCCGGCAACTCTGCTTCCATCAACTTTGAAAACAACATCAATGGAGGCGTACCCCAATCTAAAATCCATTCGCATGCTAATTTCAGATAATTCTTTTTATTTTTAATATATGTCTGAAAATTTATCGACGTGTTGTATTTGATATGTTATAATTAAGTAAATGCGAAAATCCACTATAAAGGAGGTTGATTGTATGAATAAGAACTGGATAAAATGGCTCGCACTTGGTCTTACTATTGGAACACTAGCTATTTGGACTCCGACCGTGGTACAGGCTGAAGAATCAACAGATGCTGTGATAACGGAAGAAGTACAAGATTCTGAACATGAGGAAGCAACCCCAGATGCTCCGTCTACTGAGGACAAGATGATGGAAGAAGCTCCGGAAGCACCTGTACAAAATGCTACAGAAGACAATACTGACATTACGGAGGATATTTACTTACCTGATAATGATGCAGCAGATGTACAGCTTTACACTGAACAGGGTGCTGGCTCCTGGCGTCAGACTAATGGTCGCTGGTGGTTTCGTTTTAATGATGGAACATACGCCAAAGGTGACATCTATACAATAGCAGGTGATAACTATGCGTTTGATCAGTCCGGTTGGATGATCACAGGCTGGTACCATTATGTATGGTATTCTGGAGACGACTGGTATTATTTCAATCCTGATGGCAAAATGCACTTTGGCTGGTTAAAATCTGGTAGTAAATGGTATTATCTGGATCCAGATACTGGCGAAATGTATTACGACACTGATTTCCAGGCTGATAATGATTCTTATAGATTTAATGCAGATGGCTCTATGCATACTGGATGGTACAAAGATACCTCAACTAATGACTGGTATTATTTTGATGCCAATGGCAAAATGCATCGTGGCTGGCTGAAATCCGATTCAAAATGGTATTATATGTATACATATGACGGTACTATGCTTTCCGATGTCTGGTTGGAAATTGATCACTACTATTATTTATTTAATGCAGATGGGTCCATGTATACCGGATGGTACAAGGATGATTACAACGACTGGTATTATTTCGATAATAAAGGCCACGAAAGCAGGGGTTGGGTGAGTATCAACGGAAAATGGTACTATTTCGATAAAGAAGATGGCTACATGTTTTCTAATACTATCGAAGAAATCAACGGTAATACATATAAATTTAATGCAGATGGAACTTTATATATAGGATGGTATAAACACATATGGGATGACGGTGATATCAACTGGATTTACTTTGATCCAGATGGAAAAATGCATAATGGATGGCTGAAATCCGGTTCAAAATGGTACTACTTTTACAATGGTATTATGAAGGCTGATACTACAATCGAAATCAACGACCAGATTTACCGATTAAATGCTGACGGTTCGATGCATGTTGGCTGGTACCGACAAGAATGGGAACCTGGTGTCGTTAACTGGTATTATTTTGATGCAGATGGCAAACTGCACTTTGGCTGGTTCAAAGCAGATACCAAATGGTATTATGCCAAACCACAAAATGGTATTATTCTTTCCAATACTATTCAAAAGATTGACGGTCAGAAATATCGATTCGACAGCGATGGAGCAATGCATGTTGGCTGGTATAATGATATATTGAGTGCTGATGATTGGTATTATTTCGATGCGAATGGTATGGGACATGAGGGTTGGCTTGCACATAAAGGTGCATGGTACTATTTTATCGAAGGAGAGATGGTTCGCGATGCGATCATCCAAACAGATAGTCAGTTTTCCAGGTTTGGATCAGACGGCAAATGGCTGGGTTATACCAAGCCATTAACATAACTGCAGAAAATAAAACCGTCATTTACTCCTAACTAATATACACTGAGGCTGAATAGTAATTATCTACTATTCAGCCTCAGTTTTTGTATTGCCCTCTATAATTTCAGATAATTTCGTCACATTAATGTCTTTATCTGAAAAATCTTATCGACGTGTCAGATTTATTATGATATAATTAAATATATATGAAATACGGAAATCCAAAATAAGGGAGGTTGATTGTATGAAACGTAACTGGATAAAATGGATTGCACTTGGTCTTACTGTTGGAATGCTTGGTATAATGGTTCCGGCAGTGGCTCACGCTGAAGAAGCTACTGATTCTGTAATAACGGAAGAAGTACAAGAGCCGGTAACTGAAGAAGAGGTAACTCCAGATGTGCCATCAGATGATCCAAAAATTACGGAATCTGTTCCAGAAGCACCTGTTGAAGACGATGCAGAAAGTGCAGAGGATGCTGCTGTGTTAGAGAATGATGTAGCAAACATTCAGCTCTACAGTGCTAGTGGATACGGAAGCTGGAGACAGACAAATGGACGTTGGTGGTTCCGTTTTACAGATGGTACCTATGCATTTGATGATATCTATACTATCAACGGGATAGATTATGCATTTGATAAATCCGGTTGGATGATAACAGGCTGGTATAAATATAGACATAATGGTGAATGGTATTACTTCGATGCCAGTGGTAAGATGTGCTATGACTGGCTGAAACTTGGTACCAATTGGTATTATCTGGATCCTGGAGATGGTTTTATGTATTCTGACGTATGGACCAAAATTGGTGGTTATTACTATATGTTTAATGCTAACGGATCCATGTATACTGGCTGGTTCAAATATATATACAACGATGGTTCGTTTGATTGGTATTACTTCGATGCCAAAGGACATGAAGCCCAAGGATGGCTGAAGATTGGTGGAAAGTGGTATTTCTTCAATAATGATCCTGATGATGATGATGGTTGGATGTATTCCGATTGCTGGTCAGATATTGATGGTGCTTGTTATAGATTTGATACAAGCGGCGCCATGCATATAGGCTGGTATAAACATATATTCAGTGATGGTACCTATGATTGGTATTACTATAATAGCGATGGCAAAGAACAACGCGGTTGGCTGAAACTTGGCACAAAATGGTACTATCTTGACACCAATGACGGTTGGATGTATCGAGATGGTGTAGAAATTATTGATGGAATCAATTATGGCTTTGATGCAAATGGAGTAATGTTAACAGGTTGGTGCAAAAACATATGGAATGACTATGCTGGTGTTGATTGGTTTTACTTTGATGCAAATGGTATGGGACATGAGGGCTGGCTGCAGCATAAAGGTGCATGGTATTATTTCAAATATGGAATGATGGCTCAGGATGCAGTAATTGAGACTGGCAATGATAAGTATTCCCGTTTTGGTCCAGATGGAAAATGGCTGGGATATACTAATCCTTTAACCTAGTCTAAAGTACTTAATTAATAGTTCCACCAATTGCCTAATCTTGAAAGGCGTTATCTCTTTGGTAGTGTAAATTATTCTGTGTAAACCTCTCAGATTGATGATAAAATCGTAGGTTTATAAAATATAAAAATATAATGTGATGGGCTGAATGGCAATTTTTGCTGTTCAGCCCCTTGTCTATTTAGTATTTGGTTGATAGTGTTCCAACAAGCTGCTGATGAACGCCTTGCATTCTAGACCCATTTTTCTTCTTCGTGCCATAAAAAATAGGCTACGCCTATTCTTTATCCACATCTTCAAGTCGAATATCCGTGAGACTTAGCACGTTATTCCATTCAGGTTAAGCTGACATACTCTTTACAGAATCACTGCGTATCGTCGCAGAACGCTTATCTCTTCTTTTTCGGTGCTACATGTATTGCACTATCTCCCAGTTCCTTTTATGTCATTTTCCTATATTTTTGTATACCCAAAGATGGGATTAGATCTAGTAATGCAAAAATATAACGCTCCTGTCATAAAAACAAGAGCGTTATACTACAAAATCAAATACTATTTCTATCAAACCCATATTATAATGCTACTCTATCAAATAACCTGTCAGGCTTTCCACAAACCATGAAGATTACAATAAGCATAAACTTCTTCCGCCTTTTCTCCGTCACACAGGAAGAAATCAGCAGCTGGTTTCTGTTCTGGTTTAAGATGTTTTCTGTAAACACCTTCTGTCGTATTCAATGTAATCCATTCAGTATAATGAGCTTCAATCATAGGATGCTCTGTCTCTCCAACAGCTACATGAACATGATTACCTGCAACTGTATATACAGGCACATGTTTTTCAACAGCAGCATCTGTTTTACCTGCTATAAGTTCCTTCATAGGTTCTCCACAACACATTACCGGAACACCTTTGTCAGTGATCTTCTCAATAATATTTCCACAATGCATACATTTAAAATATTTAACTGTCATAACAAACCCTCCTTGTCATAAACCCATCCGATTAATAGTTCTCAGCGTGTACTTCAAAATAACTCTGTGGATGATTGCAGACTGGACAGACTTCTGGAGCACTTGTCCCGACTACAAGATGTCCACAATTACGGCATTCCCAAACTTTCACTTCGCTCTTTTCAAATACCTGTGCAGTCTCAAGATTCTTAAGAAGTGTTCGGTATCTTTCTTCATGATGCTTCTCAATCTCAGCTACTGCTCTGAATTTTTCAGCCAGCTCCGGAAATCCTTCCTCCTCTGCTGTCTTTGCAAATCCTGCGTACATATCTGTCCATTCATAATTCTCACCTTCAGCAGCAACTGCAAGATTCTCCTTTGTGTCGCCGATTCCAGCTAATTCTTTGAACCACATCTTTGCATGCTCTTTTTCGTTATCAGCTGTCTTTAAAAATAAAGCTGACATCTGTTCATAGCCTTCCTTCTTCGCTACAGATGCGAAATAAGTATACTTATTTCTTGCTTGTGATTCTCCTGCGAATGCTTCCTGTAAGTTCTTCTCTGTCTGTGTTCCTGTGTACTTATTTGTTGCCATTTTAAAACACCTCTCTTTTCTACTAATGCCAACATTCAACAGCTACTTTTATAACACCATCTCTCTTATTCTCGAAGAGATCATAAGCCTCTTCAATCTTACTTAGAGGATAGGTATGCGTAATAAGTGATTCTGTATTAATCTTTCCTTCGGCAATCAGTTTCAATGTCTCTTCACAATCGCAACCATCGACTCCTCCTGTTTTAAATGTAAGATTCTTGCCATACATATCCGGGAGCGGTAAGTTCTGTGCTTTATCATAAAGTGCAACGATTGTTACAATTGCATTCGGTCTTGCGCACTCCCATGCAAGACGAAACGTTGATTCTGCTCCGGCAACTTCAAGAACCACGTCTGCACCACCATGTTCACTATGCTCACGAACATAATTGACACATTCTTCTGGTAAAACAGTCAGTATCTTCGGATAATGTTCCTGAATAAACCGGATACGTTCTTCATCTTTTTCACATACAATGATACGCTTTGGATGTTTTAGCATAACAGAAAGCAACGTACAGATACCTGTTGGTCCGGCTCCGATTATAAGTACCGTATCTTCTTTTGTAACTTCTGAAATGCGTGCTGCCCAATAACCTGTAGCAAGAACATCTCCAACTAACAGCGCCTGTCTGTCTGTAACCTCTTTCGGAATCCTATTCAACCCCTGATCTGCAAACGGCACACGCACGTATTCTGCCTGACCGCCGTCAATACGGCACCCAAGAGCCCATCCTCCGTTCTCGTTCGTGCAATTATTCACATAACCGTTCTTACAGAAAAAGCATTCCCCACAAAAAGTCTCTACATTAACCGTTACCCTGTCCCCAGGTTTGACATGAGTTATAGCACTGCCAACTTCTTCCACTATTCCAACCATTTCATGGCCGACTGTTATACCCGGAACTGCACGAGGAACACTGCCATGTTTGATATGCAGATCACTTGAGCAGATACTTGCAAGCGTTACCTTTACTATAGCATCTCTTTCCTGCATGATTACCGGTTTCGGTTTTTCTCTTAATTCAAATTTGCCTTTTGATACATATGTATAAGTCTGCATTGTTTTCCCCACCATTTTCAAATAATATAAAGCGGTTTACTCTTTCGGATTATCTCCATCCTGATAAGGCACCGTAACCGCCGGAACAACCGCCAAAGCTGATTCTGTATAGAATCATGTATCAATCATATCTTACTTACATTATATGTTTCCATCTTACAAGTTACAAGTAATCTTCCACATATCCGTATACTCAACATTATTAAACCGCTAATTTCCTACATCCTGTTTTTATTTCTCAAAAACTATGATACAATCATTAGAAATAGTCGCCAAAATCCAAGGAGGAACACAGCGTGGAGAAAAAACGGATTCGAGACTTTGGAATTGTACCCGGAAGAGTGAAAACAGGAAAAAGAAATACAATCACGGATGTACCTGGTGTACTGGTAGGACATTGTACTGTGAACATGGAAGAAAATCATACCGGTGTGACCGTGATCGTCCCTGGACCGGACAATGCATTTGCACATCACTATACGGCGGCAGCCTATGTCCACAATGGATTTGGAAAAAGCGCCGGTCTGGTACAGTTAGAAGAACTTGGAACCCTTGAAACACCGATTGCCCTTACAAATACGTTAAATGTCGGAAAGGTATGGGATGCGCTTGTTGGTATCGTGATCGAACAGTGCCAGAACGATGGGCTGGAACCCATGAGCATCAATCCTGTCGTTGGCGAGTGCAATGATTGCCGGATTAACCAGATCCAGAAACGTGCAGTTGGTGAAAAAGAAGTACGACAGGCTTTTGCGGCTGCTGCTGAAGAGTTCGAAGAAGGGGATGTAGGCGCCGGTACCGGTACCATCTGCTACGGTATGAAAGGTGGAATCGGATCTGCATCCCGCGTGATCTGTATTGGTGAAAAGGAATACACCATCGGCGTTCTGGTTCAGTCAAACTTTGGTGCGACCGAAGATTTTATACTGAACGGAGAAGCTGTTGGTCCAAAAATTTTGGAATGGAAGCAAGAAAAGAATGATATGGCTGCCTCCGAAGAAGACAAAGGTTCCATCATGAGCATTCTGGCTACTGATCTCCCATTAACAAGCCGTCAGCTCAAACGGATTTTGAAAAGAACAGGGGTTGGCATTGCACGAACCGGCGGTTATACAGGACATGGAAGCGGAGAAGTCATGATCGGATTTACAACCGCAAACCGGATTCCGTCCGGTTGTGAAGAAGAACTGCTTCATCTATCAGCAATTCCGGAGCATGTGATCAACCGGGCTTTTCTCGCTGCAGCAGAAGCTGAACAGGAAGCAATCTTAAATTCCATGACGGCTGCAAAACAGACACGTGGAAGAAAGGGCGAGTTGTATTACAGCCTTGCAGAATACCTTAACGATAGGGAGCCAGAATGAATAGTCTGATGATATGCGACATTTTTATGCGCCAATAAGCGGCTGGTCAAAAGCAAACAGAACTTCGTTCAGTTCAAACACATTGTAATTCCCATTTACCAGGAAATACTCCACAATCACATCAAACTTACTGCTGTGAGAAAGGGCAAACCCTGCTCTGCTAATAAAGTCTTTTGTTTCATCAACATCTAGTTCCAGTGCAAAGGCGAAGGCCAGTGCAGTTGTCTTAGATGGCCTATAATCCATATTGTTTCGGATTTTCGAGAACAGCTTTCTATCCACATTTGCCTTTTTGTAGATTTCAGAGTCCTTCTTTCCGGTACGGTCAATCAGTTGTAGGAGTGTTTCAGAAAAGCCTGCATCCAGATCTTTAAGCAGCTGCCCCCAATCATCAGAATCAATAGGTATAGCTGCTCCTACAGACATATCAAAGCATTCCTGTTCTCTTATACGCCTTGTTTCAAGACGAGAACCATACAGACTCTCCGTTCCATATTCATCAAGCGTTTTGCTGCGGATATAGTTTTCGTCAATGTAACTGCTAACGGATTTGAACAGTTTTTCCGAAAGGGCGAATGCTTCTTTGCCAAACACAACCAGATAAACCTGCATTTCATTTTCCAGCAGGAAAGTACTGATCTCACGAACCGCTATTTGCAGAGCGAGAGGTTTCGGAAATCCGTAATTGCCTGTAGCTATCAAAGGAAATGCAATAGATTCGCACTCATGCTCCTTAGCCAATGTCAGGGAGTTCCTATAGCACGAAGATAAAATCTGCTCCTCTCTGTGACTACCATCCTTCCAAACAGGTCCTACGGTATGGATAACATACCTGGCATCCAAATCAAATCCTGGGGTAATAGCTGCATCACCAAAATCAATACAGCCGATTTCCTGCCTTGCCACCAACAACTCGTGTCCGGCTTTTTTATGTATTCCGCTGTCGACGCCAGAGCCGATGACAGGATTGGGATTTGCAGTATTTACCACCGCATCTACCTGCATATTTACAATATCATTTCGTACTATTTCAAAAGGCATAGATGACCTCCCTGTTCAGATTCTGTTTTACTGCCATAAACACAGATTATCGCTCCAATCTAAGATAAAGTATACTTCTTTAGCGGAACAATATCAATGATAACGGAATAATACAGCGTGAATAATGAATTTTGATTCTGCCTTTTGGACAGATTCTTCAAATAGGCATATTCTATAAATGTGTGGTACTAAAGAAGATGCATCAGGAGGAATTGTCTATGTCTATGTTAACGATGAAAACAATCATGCAAACCTTTAGCGAGATGATCGAAGAAATGCCCTTTGACAAGATTACTGTGCTGGCTCTTGTTAAAAGGTGTGAAATCAACCATAACACTTTCTACTATCACTTTCAAGATTTATATGAGTTGCTTGATAAATGGATACAGTATGAAATAGATAAACTGGTCAAAACACTAGAAGATCCAACAGATTTAAAAGCCGAAATGAAAGCGGTATTTCAAGCATGTAAGGAATACCCTAAGATTATAAATCATATTCTCTCTTCGCTATCCAAAGAACAACTAGAATACCACTTCTTTATTAAAACAGAGGATTCAATCAGCAAATATATCAAAAAACAGTTGGAAGATGCAGGAAAATATCTTTCAGACGAACAAATCCAATCTACGGCCGAATTCTGCAGATTCGCATTAGCCGGATATTTCCTTAAATTTAATTACATGCAGCCTAAACCTGACGTAGATGAATATGTTAATCACTTCGAGTGGATATTCGATGATCTTGTCCACTGGACACTTGAATCGCGAGAATAGTTGTTTTCTTTTTGATAACTATAAGCTACGGAATACACAACGTTTTCTCGGCTCAAATCATATTCTGTTATCTAATAAGAGCTGATAATTTTTTGCCACACAGTACTCCCAATATGCAACTACAACAGCTTAATAATACATACATTCCTCCAGCTGTATATTGATTATCATCAAACAAATTGTATGCTTCTAAAGAAAATGTTGAAAAGGTGGTAAAACCACCACATACCCCTGTTTTCCAAAACAATATCGTGTTTTCCGATACCTCATTCTTACCGCTTGCGATACCCACAACAAATCCTATCAGAAGCGCTCCCATAATATTTGTCGCCAACGTCAGAAACGGAAATCCGCTTTTAACAGGTATAAGGCTTATCGCATATCGGGCCATTGCTCCCACAGCTCCACCCAGGGCTACAACTAAGAATTCCATTTGTTTCACATCCTCCTCATATAATTAAGTCTTTTTGTTGAAATCACAGGCTTTTCAGCTCTTTAAAATTTCGTTTTAGGTAACTATAGCATCTTCTCTCTTCACATGCAAATCCATCAGACCTATGGTATAATAAATGCAATAATTTCACACAAAAGGAGTATCTATATGAGTAACATTGAAATAAACAGAAAAAATATCGCCGATATGCTTTTGGGTCTGTATGAAAAAGAACCCTTCTCTATGAATACAAATGTTGAAGAACTCGAATGCAATGTCTGGGGTGGCTATTATGAAATGGATATGACCACGGCTCAGATATCCTTCAATGACAATAACTCTCTTACTGCCTATGGCAATTTCATCACCGAATTCATCAGTGGCTGGACAGAACTTCTCTCCAGAAAAGACTCTATATCCGAAGAACTTTTTCAGGAAGAATTCGCTGCCTGGAAAACCAAGATTTTCGAAAAAGCCGAACAACTCGATACCATGGAGCGGATTCGAAATGCAAAGAATGCGGAGACTATCTAAAATCTCCGCAAATATTTACCATTTTTCCAAATGCCTTTCTTTTTTCCACCCGTATGAAAATAGTACACGCCTTTCCCTTCAAATGTACCATTCATAAAAGCACCTTCATAATGATCTCCATTGATATAATTCAGCACACCCTGGCCTTCCGGCTTGCCATGCCGAAATTCTCCCTGATATTTATCACCGGAAGCATACTGTAACACACCCCTGCCATGCGGTACACCGCGTATCATCTCACCTTTGTAAACAGCACCATCATTATATGTAAAAGAAGAATGTCCACTTTCCGTATTCTTACTCAGAGCTGCATACCATTCTGCTTCCGTGATATGCATTGTTTCCTGAAGAAATGCTTTCGCCATATCTGTCAATTCTTTCTGCCAGCCAATCACGTAAGCTGTCACATCATCCATATACAGCACATTGGAACACATAATACTTCCGCCCAGGTATCGTCTGACTTTTTCCTTTACAAAATCCGTATAATACAAATCACATGCACCATATAAATGACAGATCTCATGGATAAATGTATTGCATTTTTCTCCATAAAAGACTGTGGCATATTCTTCGCCCTCTCCCAGCGCAACCTGCCTCGAGGCAAAAGACCTCTCCTCATATCGGAATAGAAAAATCACAGCTACATCATCAAATCGTTTTTCATTTTTAAAGTGATTACGCAATTCTGTTATTGATGTATACTTCGTATTCTGCATCACCTGTTTCACCCAGGCATTCGACATACCAAGATCTACATGCACATCGCTCTTACTGCGAAATACAAAATTCCGGATATTCAATGTCACATTTTTCTTGCCCGCTTCCTGCATCAGCCAGGATGAGGTCTGGCGAATCGAATTGACCACCGCATTTTCATCCGCAGCACTCCACCGCCCTGCCTGTTCATCCACAAGAATATAGCAAAATGCCACATTCCCCCTTAACTCCTTATTAATTCCTTTGTTTTTCCCTTTTAAAAATATACTATTATCCAACTATCTTATACTCCGCTTCGAATATTTCTAATACCATTTATAATTGTAACACTTTTTAAGTTACATTTATAAAGTAGTTCTTTCCCCTATCACTTTTTCATATGCCGCCAGTACATCTGCGCTAAACAACACAAACCTCACAAGTTCTATCTTGCCAGGATACTCTCTGATAAACTCCTTCACTGTATCGACCGCAACAACTGCTGCCTTATCTATCGGATAACCGTAAACACCTGTTGAAATAGCAGGAAATGCGATTGTCTTAATTCCATGATCTACCGCACATTGCAGCGAATTGCGATACGCATTTGCTAACAGCTCCGGCTCACCATCATTACCTCCATACCAGATCGGTCCAACTGTATGGATTACATATTTACAAGGCAGCTTATATGCCTTGGTAATCTTGGCTTCCCCTGTATCACAACCATGTAAGGTACGACATTCTGCCAGAAGTTCCGGACCAGCTGCCCGATGAATCGCACCATCCACGCCGCCACCGCCAAGCAGACTGTTATTCGCTGCATTCACGATTGCTTCCACATCATCAACTTTTGTAATATCTCCCTGTACTGTCTGTATACAACAATTCATACACAATACCTCCTTGCATTCATCATAACACCTTATCCTATTATAGCAAAAGCCGCAGCTTCCGCCACGGCCTTTATTCATCTTATTGCCTGCATTACAGCCATGAGGCTCATCCCCGGTCAATTAGTTTAACACCTTAACCTGTTTCATGGATTTCAGCATATCTCTATACCTGAAAAAAAGTTGTCCATTTACACATAACCATTCAAGAACAAAATCATTAACGATTCACAATTCAAAGTTTAAACAAAATCCAAAACAATTAACAGCTCTTATACTATCCATCCTAATAGAATTTGCATATTCTTCACGTAACTTAACCCTGTTACAGGGAAACTAAGTTCGGAATTTTCGTAATGCAGGCAATATGATTATGCTATCTCGATAAATGTGGTTGCATTGGACACTTTGATCTGCGTATCCAGTTCTGTGAGCAGAATATTCCGCTTCTCTTCCAACATGTCGACCTTCTTCTTTACATCCAAAGGATCCACAAGTTCAGTCGTATTCTCCTTCATGTATGCATCAACCACGCTTAACGGCTTGTCATCCTTTGCTTTCGCATCGCGCCCTAAAATGCTCAGGCGCATACTCTCAGCCGTGGACTGAAGCTGTCCGTTCTTCATATCACAAAATTGAACTCGTTCAGAATATTCATTATTCAATTTGTTCTTCAGTCTTCCTTCAAAGTCCGCCTCTCCATCATAAGCATCCATTCCACGAAGTCTGCTTCTGAGCGAAATAGCTCCTGCGACCGTGAATGTTCCATAGGAAGTATTAACTTCTGTCTTCGCATTGGACTCCACAATAGCAGCGTCGATCAATTGAAAGCGCCTAATCAGATCGTTGATCTGCTGGTATGCAGCTTCTGCTTCCTTTGCATACTCTGCTTTATCAATTCTCTTTGCATATACCTTATCCTCATTCGGCTTAATCGTATCTACAAAGCTGGCCTTCGCAATCTTATCATTAATCTTCTTCACTAACAGATCTCTCTCATCTAACGCCTGTGTTACTAACATCTTCTCGCTCATAAAAAATCCTCCCTCACAATCATCTCTACCTGCTTCATAGACATCATTGTAAGGGAGAATGTCTCACTTGTCATTGAACTTGTAGTATAAAAGCATTTGCCGTAATCTCTCCGACAAATTTATGCTGCTTTATTAAGTCTTTCGTAATAAGCACTAATACGTTCACATTGTGAATCAGACTTATACGCAAAAACATTGTCCCTATTCCCACACACCAAATCATCTATCGGCATCTGAAACAGTTCACTGAGTGCATACAGATTATCAATCGTCGGCATGCTAAGTCCATTCAGCCAATGATAGACACTCTGAACACTTCCGAGTTCCAGATACTGCTGGACATCTTTTACAGATAATCCACGCTCATCCATAATTCTTCGCAATCTGATTCCGGTTCTTTTTTTGTCAATAATTGGAAACATAGCTCGCCCTCCTATTTTTGATGTATTCTATACGTTTTCTGTATGTCTGCACTTCGGGAATCCTGTACATCCCCAGAATTCACCGAACCTGCCATTCCGTCTCTGCATAGGCAAATGACATTTCGGACAAATCCTGGTACTATTTTGCACCTTCAACTGCTTACCTGCAAGCTCTTTTCCCAAATATTCAAATATTTTCTGATTCATCCTGCAATCGGCAAGCGCTCTGTGCGCACCCTCCGTAGAAATTCCATAATGTTCCGCAAGATCGGATAATCTCCGATGCTTCCAATCCGGAAAGACTTTCCTGGCAAGTCGGAGCGTATCTATGTAATCATTGGAAATGGTCTTTCCCAGATAACGTTCACAATCTCGATATATAAACGGCATATCAAAACTGCAAATATTGTGCCCGACCAGAGTATCATTCTCTATGAAATTCACGAAATATTCCAACACACGGTCAAAATGAGGTGCATTTCTCACCATCTGATTCGTGATATTATTCACCATACTTGCCGCATACGGAATCGCTTTGCCCGGATTAACCAGATGGCTGAATTCATCTACTACCCTGCCATTTCTGACCTTCACCGCCGAAATCTCAATCACCTCATCCGTATTACGCGAAATGCCTGTAGTCTCCAGATCAAACAACACATAATCAGGTGTGTAATTATATAACTGCTTTCCTTTTGTATTTCCTAACATCCGTATTTTCTACCTTACATAATAAACGTAATTATCTTTTCTTAGCGCAGGCGCATTGACTGGTGCAGCTGCGTATCCAATAGCACAATGTCCGATGCCTTCATAATTGCCTTCAATGCCAAGATCAGCAAGAATCTTCTTACCAAATTCTGACTCAAACTCTTCCTTCGCTCTGTGAACCCAGATACTGCCAAGTCCAAGACTCGTTGCCGCATTCAAAAGATTCCCCATCACGAGTGAACCGTCATACTTATATGTCGGAATATCCTTATCCGCAAGAACCACCAGAATCACCGGTGCTCCATAAAACGGATCTGTATCCGCTCCCATAATCTTCGCATTCTCTGCAGATAACTGATCTCTTAATTCCTTATTCGTTACCGCAATAATAATAGAACTCTGTCTTCCCATGCCAGATGGTGCATAAGTCCCGGCTTCAATAATCGCCTGAATGTCCTCTTCGGATACCATTTTATCGCTGGTAAAATTTCTACAACTTCTTCTAGATTCTAAAACTTTTAATGTGTCGTTCATTGTTGTGCTCCTTTCTGCTTTTAATAATTTATTTCACTACAAATACATTCCATTTATCCATTAGATTTTTTATATGAAATAATATTTTTTGATATCTCTGATAGAGTTGTTTCTCTAAGTTGCTCATCCTCTATTTTATTTGCGATAGAATTTGCAAGCAAAAGATTATTACTTTCCGCAAATTTTGAATGAAAGGCAACTGCTGCCTCTATATTTTTAGTATACATCTTGATGAAAATAGCTCCAATAAAATCAACAACAATTCCACTTAAACTTCCCACAAATAATAATGTCTTATCTGTATCTAAAGTTATATACATATATAAGGTTGCCCCCACCATTAATACTCCTAATATTATCATCATAATACCAAGACCAGAAAGAAATTTTGTTTGCGTCAAATTCATATCATAATATCTCATCAATTCCTTTTGATTCATTCTAAACATCTTTTCAGCTCTTAACGCCCTTTTCTCTGGATCAATTTTTGAAAACTCTTTTTCTTCAACACGAGCATCTTCTTCCAATTTTTCCATTTTTCTTGATTCCTTAAAATCAAAAAAGCAACTTATAGATACCGCAAAACAAATAAATGCTAAAAAAACTATAATATACACAAATATTTTCACAATTAAAATCCGAAAAAAATGATCATATATAAGATACGCACCAGCTGATAAAAGGATACCAAATATCAATCCTCCTATTGCTCCACTTTTATCCTTTTCAGATTTTTTCTGTATTTGTTGTTTGTCTTCATTAGTCTCTCTATTCATTTTTTCTTCACTCATATATCATAT
>ERZ894183.1140-NODE-1140-length-15601-cov-7.550753_pt1 | contig 15601 bp, 18 predicted proteins | sample MGYA00380279_ERZ894183 | MGnify/ENA primary metagenome ERZ894183 (study PRJEB32331, sample SAMN06328422) | human gut metagenome | biome: human gut microbiome; feature: stool | host: Homo sapiens | collected 2013-06-26 ... | reverse complement strand
TAATTCACAATTTTCTACATCAATAATACCGTTCTCGAGATTCAAATATTTTTCTTGAAATTCCTCTAGAAAACAAATTTGCAATTCTGGGCTTTGGCGTAGTCTCTCAACCACTTCCTTAACACATGCAGTGCTAATATTGCTCTGCTCTTCTGTGGAATATAGCCCTCTTATTTTAATAAAAGCCTCTTCTTCCGTTAGCTCTTTCCAATATTTTTTCCCTTTGCAGAAAATTTTCTTGTTTTTTATCCCCCATTGTGTGCTTCGCACTACCTTTTCATATACTTCGCTAACTGAATATCTTTTCATGATAGTTCCTCCTTTGATTTAAGAATTTTTCGTGCCGGCTTGAATGCTTGAAGTGTCAATTTTAAAATTGTATTTGACTCTCACATTATAAAAACTTATTTTTTCATTGCCTATACGAAAAACGAGAAACTCTTTTTCTTTTTTCACGTACTTAAAAAGGATGTCTATATCGACATCCTAACTTCTTTTATACTTCCCAAAACCCACTTCTGTATCAAATAATATAAGTCACTTTCCCTAATTTCGCTAGTCTTCTTAGAATCTTTGGAACTCAAATATTTATTTAAATATTCTTCACACACTGCACCAACATCTTCCAAATTATTTTCTGATCGTGCCAATAGTATATAAAATATATCATCATATAAATTTTGATAACATTCAGTACCAATGTTATTTATGATTTCAACATATTCACTATATTTATTAATCATACTATTTATATAGTTTTCTTTTATTTCTGCTTGTTTCTCAATCTTGATCAACTTTTCTTTAATCTCATCTGAAGAAATCTGCTCTAAACTTCGTACAATCAAAACTCTTGTATTTTGTCCTTCCCATTTCAAAAGATTTTTAAGTAAAATACAAATATTTTCTTCAGCTTTTGTTCTTATAACATTTGTAGTGATATCTGGATAATTCTTTTTTAATAATATCGTAAATTCATAGCTTAGATTGCTACCTAAAATTTCTTCCCAAACATACTTCTCCGAAATATTGTATTTATACATAGTATGTATTTTTTTTATTTTTTTATACTTTTCTTCTTTTCCCAATTCATATATATCCACTAATTTGGGATTTTTCACAAACACCCGAAAGACATTGCCTATTGCATATTGAACTTCTGGTCCCTGATTACTTTTAATTTTGATTTTACATGATACTGGTAAATTATTATTTGTAACTTCATTAAAATCCTTTTTCCCATCCTCTTCAAATGTTATTCTACTTCTACCATTTTTATCTCTGCCTTTTTTACAATATGCTCTCCACATATCCCCAAAACTCAAATCATCATACAATCCACAATAAACATCTCTATTTTCCCAACAATCTATCGAAAAATATATATTCAATATAATATCCATCAGCATTTCTTTTGAACCTAATATCCGTCTAATTGACGGTTCTATTCTCTTAACCTTCTTGCAAAATAGAGATGGTTCAAAAGTTTTCATTCCATTTTCTACAGTTATTTCAAAGTCTCCTTCACATTCTGTTACTATATTAGGTTTGCAATCGCTTCTTTCTATAGGATATGATACTGCCCACATAGAATCCGACATTCCCATCAATTCAATTGACAAATCCGCATAAGATTCAAACAATTCTACCACACAAATTTTTTTCCATATTTCATCGATGGTGTCCTTATCAGATACTTGTACCCCCGAAATTCTGCTCATTGCCGAATCCCTTATTTGTGTAATAGTTTCCTCTGAAAAATTTTTATATCTGCAATACCTTAACATTACCGCACCTCACACAATAGTTTTTCTCATTTACAAAAAAGAAAAGTATTATCTTTTCAGAGAAGACTCTAAATTCTTTTGCTCCAAAGTCTTCTCCTTAAAATTATACTACCATAACCATAAAATCGCCTAATATTTTTTATTTTTAGCAAAAACTTCCATTAAAAGCTTCATTCCATCCTGAAACCCAAGACAATAGGCTACTCGTGCATATTCAGAATCACGTTCATTGCATGAACTGAGCGCAGAATCTATTACATCCCATTGTCTACGGGTAAACTCAACATTCTCCAACTCTTCTAAACATTTGCTGATTTTATTTCTCTTCTTCTGATACCTGCTGTCTTCTCTTAGCTTTTCTTCTAATGCCGATTTTTCTCTCGTTTCAAAGAACTCTTCAAGTATACGAGATTCTTTTCCTTTAGCATTTTCTTCCTTAAATATACGATCCATTATTCCACCAACACTACCATTTTCCTTTCTCTGCAAAACTTGTACACATCATCTGATAACTGTTCCTCTTGTTCCACCTCTGTATCATTAATATCCTTTACCATGCTCCTAAGTATTTTCAGATCAAGCATTTCCCTGTCCGGTACTAGAATCAACTCATGAATCGAACATGGAAGAACCCATACATCACACTCCTGCTCATCTGCAAATTTTGCTAATAAATCTGTTCTCAACAAACCGTTTGCTCCATTCATCTTGGCTTTGTTATACATCACATACTGAATACCAGAAGTCTTTTCATCTTCATTCTGCTCCACCAAAAAACCAAATGTTCTTAACACCACTTCCTCTAAATCTTCTATCATGAACTCTTTCTCCTTCAGATTCGATAATCCAGCAGTAAACAATTCCTTTTCGCTAATTTTCCAGTAATCCAACATTTCATAGGTAACAATCATTGAACTTTTCACATATTTTCCCTCATTAATGCCAAGTCTTGCGATAACCGCAAGATTGAGATAGTCCTGATGTGGAAGTGTTTTTAAACGCTCCTCATTCCATTCTTTATTAATCACCTGTAGCTCAATCTTATTTTTTGCTTCCTTCCAATCACACAGAATCTCTTCCATCATAATGTACCCCCTTGTTTTTAATACTTCTAAAACAAAATTTACGCACTTCTCCATATCCGTTTCTTTATATCTTTCATATAACTCTCCCAAATGAATAGCAGGCATCATATTGACGCCTGCCTCCCGAAATGTAAGTGCTTCTTTCTTCACCTGATTATTTTTTTCCAGTTGCGTAACCAGAACTTCGATATTCAGCCTTTCCTTTATTTTTCGTAATAAGTTTTTCTTAAATTCTTCGTAATTCATACGCTTCCTCCTTTATGCGCTCCGTTCTTCATATTCTGCATCCCATACAGTCTCATCCTCGATTTCACTCATATCCTCGTAGAGTTCCTTCTTAATCGTCTCATCTGTCGATAATGCTCTCCGAAACTCCGTTTTCAGCGGGGCATATTTCAACGCCTGCTTAATGACCGTCTTCTTCGCCATGCCCTCATAATTACTTTTCCATGGACTGAACGAAGAATCAAATGCTTTGGAATACTCTTTTGCATAAGCATCCATTGCGGTTTTGCTCATAACCTCGAATCCAAATCCTCCATTCGTCAGTTTGAACAGACCATAGAACAACCTAACCTCTCCACGTTCTCCAAGAGCCGGTCTGTGTTCCAATTTTGGATTTAATCCCAATTCATATTCAAATTCATCATTCTCATAAACTGCCTGTGCGCTGATAATTTGCATCTGCGGATTCCGATAGCTCAAATCAATCAACCCTTTATATCCTATCTGAAACTGACATTCCATCACACCTTTATTATTATAAGGAATTAAGTACGCCTGCCCCAATGGAGTATTCGGTTCTAATCCCAACTGTGCGGCATTCATAAGCGCCGCAAGGAAACTCATCTGCGTACACTCTTTCAATTTTGGAGTGGTATTCAAAGCTGACAACGCCATTCTTGTAAACCGCTCCGGCGTAATCACCTCCGGCAGAGCCTTCTTAATCTCCGGCGCCATTGCCTTAATCAGATCCGCAATGCTCATGGACTTCGTTAATTTGGTTTCTCCTTTTGTTGTTTCTGCTTTTTTTGCTAATTCTTCTTTTACTCCTGCCATCTCTTTTTCTCTCCTTCATACTATATTAAAGAAAGCTCTTTTTCTTATCTTTATAACTTTCACTCTCTTTTATAAGATTCTGTCAAATATACTTGCTAAGAACTCTACAATCTGTGGTTTAAAAATCAGCACAAGTAAAATCAATGTAATTAAAACCAAGCAAATCTTTACATAGTCTCTTTCCATCTTCTTCACCTCTTATGCCGCTTTTACTGTAAACCGCCTGCTGGATACAGATTTTTTATATTTTTCATAAATTTCCGGCTCTTCTTCTTTCAAACGTTTCTCGTCCAGCCGATTGCTCTGCACCGACTTCCACGACACCATAAACTGTTCATTCTCGGCTCTTTCATTTTCCCCAAGATACAGTTTCAACTCCTGTTCAATCTTCTTTTTCTCCATATCCATGCGTCCGATAAGTTCCGACAGTTCCTGCCTGCGCTCCAACTTCTCATTAAAGCCTGTCAACGGAATGGTATCGGCAATAGAATTTTTATAATACTCTGCAATCACACTATCCGCCAATTTCGAACCGTCCGGATCTGGTATCTGCTGTTTCATTACATGATTTTCCCAAAACGCTTTCTCAATCTGTATCAAATCTGCAATAACCGCCTCATCCCGTTCTATCTTATAATACTTAAATTCTCTGCCATAAATCACAACTGCTATATACCAAGCATCCGCATTACAAACCGCCATATAGTGATAGCATTGTATCTGATAGGAAAGTGGGATATTTCCGTCTTTCCACTTATCTGCCATATAAGGACTTGCTGTTTTACACTCTAATCCGGCATTTTCTCCCACGACCATGCGGTCTACATCCGCCAACATAAAAGGATTTTCTTCATTGTAAAACATAGCGTTTGCACGACGCACCTTCTTGCCAGTTGCCTCCATAAAACGTTTTGCCACATAATCTTCAAACTCCCTTCCCTGACGCATGGCTTCATTATCCATTTCTTCTACCTCTTCCGAAACCTTATCCTGATAAACCTGCATGGCTGTGCGGTACGGATTCAATCCGCACACCGCACCTGCATCCGAACCGCCGATTCCGCTTTTACGGTATTTCAGCCATTCCCTCTTATCTAAATTTAAGGTAGATACCAATTTCTTCATTGCAAACTTCCTCCTCTCATGCAACTTCCAAACTCATATCACTAAGAACTGCTTGTATCACTTCTTCCAATTCCAAAGTCTGCGTATCCTGCGTTTTCAGCCAACGTTCATAAAGAAAAGCCAGAAGACTGGAAATCTCCATACATTTCTGCATTTGAGCCACTTCCATCTTCTGGCTTATCTCTGCCAATAATTCATATATCCGTACCATACAATCAATCTGATAGGCTGATGCAAATATCTCTTCCTTACTTTTTTGCATCATGCAATACTGAAAGCCTTTCAATTCCGCTCCTATCTTCCAACAGAAAATACGCTCCATTTCTTCTCTCTGCATAATCCCTCCTACGCTGCTTTCACCATCTGATACGCTTTATCAATCAGCGGATGTCCTTCTACAGTTCTGGAAAACAGATTTTCTTTATAATTAGCTGTCTTCCGTAATGGCTCTGCATGAGTAGCAAAGTCACTGACTGCATTAATAAAACGATACGCATTTCTTCCAACATCCAGTAAATCAGGGGCATCAAAATAACGCATTTTCATATCTTCTTGTAATCTCTTCATGTTGCGTTTCTGCTGAAATGTGGCGTTATCCTCTATCGGAAGGAGTGTTTCAATAAATTCCATAACCTGCTTATCGGTCATAGACTGCATACGCAGGGTTTCAAACTCTTTTCCCAGATTATCCATATATTTTTCTGCCATAAATAAAGTATCCTTCGCCTCCTGAAGCTTGTTCTGTATGTTCCCTGTATGGATCATAGACCATGAACGGCTTGCTTGTGATAATGCTAAATTCAACGTATTCTGACAAACAACACGAATCGGTGTCAATGCCACTTTGATTGCACCGGAACCGTCATGGGTATTGGAAAACAGAAGATATGGACTAATTCTTTCTCCTGAAATGATGTACTCATGAGGCATATGCGCCAACAGCCACACTTTCTTACCGCCCTGTAAGCTTCCGGCAGTCTCATAACGGACTCCCTCTCCTAACAATTCATCCGTAAATGCAAAGGCTTCCTGATTCTGAATCACTTTGTAGCGGTCTGTTACCACTCCTAAAACCTTACGGTCACTGTCTCTCACATTCGCTTTATAACCTTCAATCAATTCCTCTGTTTCAGTATAAATCGGTTCTTGTACCACGTTCCAATCCAAACCTGCTTTAATCAACGCTTCTGAAGAACTCGGTGTCTCCTGTACCCTTGTTCCCAATCCATGCCAAGGTGTTTCCCTTACATAAAACATACTTTCTACATTTGCTGCCATAATAAAATCTCCCTTCTTTTTCTTTTTTAATCTTCTCCATCATTGATAATTTCATTTGCGATTATGACCGCACAGCTTAATATAAATAAGATAACTCTTCCCATCCGCATTCCTCCTCTCTCATTGCCGGACAAAAAGAATGGGCGAAGCCGATAATTCGACTTCGCCCGATAATTGGTTTCATTGATATAATATATAATTGAAAATTTCTTACTTTACTCGGTCTCTTCCGTAGTTATGCCCGCCTCTTCTTTACTATATCCAATATCCTCTGGTTCCAATACAAGCGCACCTACAATTGTTAATAAAATATACACCACTACGATTCCTAACACAACTTTTAATTTTTTATTCATAACTTTCTATATTCCTTTCTTCTTTCGCTTTATAAATTTTTATCAAAGTATTGATATAATTAAATCCTCAATATATATCATCAATCATCAAATAGAGAGGATATTACATCTGTTATTGTAATAACACATTCGTCCATTGTATGAAGATTATATATATCGTACCAAGTTCCCGTATTATAGTGGAAGGTTCCATACACTTTAACATAATCATTATTTAACAACTCAGCAGGACTGCTATCATTATGTCCATCTACAACATAATAATTAGTAAGACGAATAAAATCCTTTCCATTTACGTATAAATATGGCACTTGTTCAAGATAAACAACAGTTCCATACATTTGGATTCTTTGCCCTTCATAGTCATCATGGTATCGAATAGCTTCTTCCGCTGTAACTTTAATTGTATTATCTTCAACCTCTTTCGGTTGAGTATAAGTTAAACGGTTACCATCCACAAAAATGCCTTCTACTACATAAAATTCCGTACTTACATATCCGTTCTCGTTTACTGTATATGAAGAATATGCCTCAATAGGATTTCCCTCTGCATCAACTATTTTACTTCCGTCCACAAATAATACACCATTTTCCGCGTCCGTTTTAAAATCTCCGGTGACTTGAGCAGCAAGTTGTTCTTTTGCCTCCTCTTTTATACGTTCTTGTTCTTCTATTAATCTCTGTTGCTCTTCTTCTAATTTTTTTGCTTCTTCAATTCGTTTACTTTTTTCATCTTCTTGATTTTTTTCGTGCTCTACCTGTTGTGTATTTTCCGACTGAGGTACTGTTTCTTCTCCCTCATCGCCAAAAACAACTCCTATAACGAATAGCAAAACATTTGTAACAACAATAATTTTTACTATTGATAATAAGCAACCTCCAATTGTTTTCTTCTTTTTTACCTTTTGTTTTTTAGGAGCGGGATTAACTAAATTCTGCTCTTCTATATCTCTATTTCCTTCTTCAACTCTTTCTCCGCAATTAGGGCAAAAAATTCCTTCTTCAAATTCTTTTCCACATTTTTCACATTTCATCTTCAATTTGCCTCCCTTACTCTTTCTCCACAATAATTACAAAATCTAGTTCCCTTTAAAATACGTTTTCCACAAAAAGCGCAGTACATATATTCTTCAGACCTTTCTTTCTGATTTAATTGTAATTCTCCAATATATAAAGATACATATATACACTTTAAAATATCTTCAAAATCAGATTCGTATTTATCCGAAATCACAAATTTATTCAAAAAACGCTTGATGTCTCTTAATGAATAGCATCGAAATTCTTCCCAACTTATTTTTTTTGCTACTTTCTCTGCATAATATAAACCAGTCTCACATATAGCAAAACCTTTTTTCACACTATGAAAAAGCGTTGCATCATAAATAAAAAATACTTTTTCATTATTGGGAATCAAAAAGTTATCTCTTGCTTTTATATATTTTTTACTGTTACCCTCATTAAGATTAGAGGAGAACTCAATATATAAATCACTTTCAAAATTCTCCGAAAAACTTTGAATTATTTCTTGAAAAAATTCACCTATAGTCTCATATGTAGAAAAAGCTCTATATGTATCACCTAAAATCCAATCAAACATTCTTTTACTGCTACTATTCTTTATCATATCCAAAATTTGTTTTGCATCGTCATCTTCTAAATCTGACCAATACGAAAAAATCGCCAAATCTAAAATCGTTGTCCTAACATCATCGTCTTCAACTTCAATCGTTATGTCAGCCCCCCAATCTAATAATTCCTTTACTACATTTTGATATACATTGTCCACCGCTTCAGAGAGCATCGTATTCCCTTTTTTATCAGTCATTAAAGCAACCTTTTGCATCACGTCTGCATATTGTTCATTTGGAATAGATTCTTTATAAAAAATATAACGCTCTAAAAGTTCTAGTGCTTTTTCTCTTTCTTCAGAATCACAAAAAAAATAAGATAATTTATTGAAAATATCTAGTTCTAAGATTTCTTGTAATGACATCTGTTCTTCTTTATTACTTTCTTCTTTGACGCCACCTCTAACTACGTTCAACATTCTATTTTTTATCAACTGAAATTCTGACTCTGTGATAATTCCATCATCCAAAAGCCCCTTATATTTGCGTAATTCATCCGCATTCAACATTACCATACTATCGTTACTGTCTATTTTTTGAGTCTCTGGTTCTTGGTGGTAGGATAAATAAATACTCTCAAGCTTTTTCATAAGATTTTGTGCTTGATTATAGTATTTCATATAAGACATGGATCCATATTTCAATTCATTATCTAAAAATTCATTTATTTTTACTTTTTTCACACAAATCTTTCCATCTATATCAAAAGTAATAAATACTGACATATCAGCTATAACACTTTTTTTATTATTTTTTTTAGTAGCAGCTCCTACTATTGCACCAGCGCCACCAAATAACACTCCTCCAACAATTGCCCTACCAACTCCTGAACCTCCTACAGAAATAGTATTTTCCCCTTCTTTATATTCATATTTAATAAGGCTTGCATATTCAAATTTTGAAATAGTTGTATCACTCATAAATATGTCCTTGATATAATCTAATTTTCCAAAAGAAATTTCTTGTGTTGTATCATTAAAAAGCACTCCCGCAATTGTAGTTGTACGATCCATTACCCTTTCTCCTTTTGCTATTTTCTTTCCTAATATATAATCTTATGCTCTCGTGTCCATTATATCAATACTTTCGTATTTAGTAAATATACTTTTAAAAGGTATCCTATTAACAAAGGAGGCTTTTTATGTTTGGTGATATTATCAAGAATTTACGAACTTCTCATAATCTAAATCAAGTACAGCTCGCTCAAAAGTTAAACGTTTCCAAGCAGACTGTCTCAAATTGGGAAAATAACAACATTCTCCCTTCAATAGAAATGCTGGTTAAAATTGCTGATTTCTTTTGTGTAAGCGCAGACTTCTTATTAGAACGAGATAATCAACGTTACATTGACGTTACCGGATTAACCGAATCTCAGCAGGCACATATTCAGCAAATCATAAACGACATCTTAGATAGAGAGCAAAAATAGTGAGGATTGCAATACTGCAATCCCCTTTTTGTCTCTATGACTATGGCTACTATTTATCCACCATACTCTCTAATAGTATTGAAATAGCATATTTATATCCGTCCATAAATGCCTTCTGCTTCTCTTTTTCTAGAATCTGTGTCATTTCTTTTACTATTACATCCATACTCTTTTTTGACTTCTGATTCTTTAAAACCAGTATTCTTCTTATCCAATCTCTAAAATCCTTTTCTATTTCGTTACCCATGACAAACCTCCATTTCTACCAAGTATGTTTGAGAAATACATTCCTATAGTTGTGCGATCCACTTGCGAGAAATTTATCGCAAACTCAAGCGGCGCAGCCATGCTACACCGCTTTCATTTTTGACAAATTTCCCACACGATGTACCGCACATTTACAGCCATCTGTATTTCCCAAACATACCACAAATTTCTACATAAATACTTCCGTAACTTCGGTAGACTGACACTCACCATCTTAAACTACTTTTATCCAATAATATTTATCGAACACCATTAACATCTAATAATAAGAATCAAATTGCAAAAAATGAGGTGTAGTCTATGTTCGAAAAATATGATGATATTTTAACCGTTGATGAATTAGCTGAAATTTTAAAGATAGGTATCACACAAGCATACAGGATTGTACGCTCTGGACAACTGAAATGTTATAAAGAAGGGCGTGATTGGAAAATCCCCAAAACTGCTTTACTCCAATACATCCAAGATAAAGTATTTCATACCTAAACTCCTGTCATTACATTCCCGTTTAATCAGGAATAATAAAATACTTTTCCCTTTGTCAAAAACGGCAGACGATTTCCTTTTGGAATCAAAAATGCGTGTTCTCTACTTATTTTCAAAGTTATTTCACATATTCCATCCGTAATAACTAGAATAGGTCCATTCTTTGGAAAATCTTCTGCTGTTTCCAACAAATCTATTGCAGGCTGTAAAACAGTTCCTCCACGCCCTTTTACTTCCACACGACCTGCAATATCTTCCACAGCCAAATACCCTGCATCATATGACATGGCATCACAGAAAACCACCCGAACATAAGATACTTCTTTTGCAACCGCGTAACTGGCAATGCTCCCTAATGCCTTTCCTAACATTTCCCTACTTACAGAACCAGATGTATCTATGACCACTCCCAGCGTTTTCCTCTCTGCGCAATTAAATAAAGGTGTATATCTTGGGCGGATAATATCAGGTGTGCTTGCCTGCCTCCTGCTCGGTCTGACATATGTACGTTTCTTTTCTAATGAAGGAAAATGACAATCAAACCATCTCGCTAATTCCACATCCCATGAAATGGGCGGCATTGTCAATGCTCTGATTTCTTCTACTAATCCTGCCGGAATAAAACCTCTGCCTTCCGCTTGATGATATTCCAAACCTTGCCTTAACGCATTTTTATAAAATTCATCCAAAGGAATTCCCTTTTTACTTATCGTCCCTTGTCTTTTATCATTCAGCCATATATCACCTTTCCCATATCCCCGAAATGTGTCTAGCTTTTCAAATTCTCTGATATTTTCAAGAATCAGATCATAAATGCTCTCTGCTGATAAATCCTTCAATTTTTCGTCATACAATAATCTAATTACTGGCATTTTCCCAATCTGCATTTCTACGAGCCATCCGTTAATCACATAGTCACAAGCTACATTCCATAAATACTCATTACGCCCCTGACATCGTTGCTGATGCTGTAACCCTGCATGTAAAAATTCATGTGCTAACACAAATTTTAGTTCCTCTTCATCCAATCCTGCGGCTGGATTAACATAAATCTTCTCCTCGTAAGTATCAACTGCGGCAACCTGTACTTCCTTTTGATTGCATATGATATAGTCTTCTATAATTTTAAAAGAAGATGCTATTCCACCCAATAACGGATAATGATTCATAAACCATTGTGCTGCTTTCTGTGATTTGCTCATATACTTTTTTTCATACCAATCATAACCTCCAGCATTGCTCACTGCCTCAGAAGTAGATTCAGCTAAAGCATACACAAATCGACGTTCAAAGCGATTACTTCCATTCTTATAAACAAGCGGAGTTTCCAATCCGTCCATATCAAAAAAATCCATAAACGCCTGTTCCTTTTCTTGCCAAAGCAATTCGTAATAAATTTCTTGTTCACTCTTTGCCTTCCCTGAAATCATTTGTTCCAACCCTCTTATGATCGGCTCTCCGAATTTTATATCTGACAGAAACTTGGCGATATAAATATCGCATGCCTGATTCCATAACTGCCAGTTAAAATCTACCCTTTGCTCCTTCTCTCCATTTTCCTTTACAAACTCAATTCCCGGCATTTTTTCTTTTTCAAAATGTCCGAAAGCCAGATGTAATAAGCAATGTGCTATCCCATATGCCCACTGATTCGATTCAAGATAATAATCCTTATTCAAATAGATATGTCCGGTACGATTTACGGTGTATGGAATTTTCCTTCCCATTTCCCTTGAATCATATATTTCTATCATTCCGTCCATTCTAGAAAATAAGGGATGCCTTCTATATATTGAAATTCCTTGCTCCAATTTTTCTAGTTTTATATCTTTTTTCTCCTTCTGCTGCTTTTTCTGTCGCTTTCCCATAATTACCTCACTATATCTTCCTATTTGCACCACCTACTAATCTTGGCAAGTCTCTTACAATCTCAACCATAAACCAATCCGGCAGAATCTCCTTCCCATCCGCAGACACTACCATTTGTGCTATTTCGTGATTAATAACTGCTAATTCTTTTATCAAAGCCTTTGCTCTATGCGCAAGGTATTGCGCATCTTTATTCATCTTCTGCTTCTTTTCAGGTAGTTCATGTAATAGTAATGCTCGAAAAGATTGTGCTACGAAATAGAGAACATCTCGCTCCTCTGGCTTTGAGGGGAACTTTGCAGTCCCTTTGATAATCTCACGCAACATATTCTTATTTCCCAACTGTTTTGTAAATGCAAGGAACATTCCTGCATGTGATGCTGAAATAAGTCCATACACCAATACTCTCAGCATTTCTTCCTTCACCTCCTTTGTTCCCGCACCATACGCCTTCAATGCATCACTTAACATGTGCCATGAGCGAGGTGTTGAATACGGTTCTTCTGTTTTTGTGGGTTCTGAAAATAAGTGGTCAGGTCTTTGTGTAATATAGTCGATCACCCATGAATGAATCTCCTGTTCATACGCCCAAGTGAGCCATTGCTGAACATCTGCCTTCAGCTGAACATGAAACATTCTATTTATCAATGCCGATGACATTGTTTTTACAATCGCCCCATCTTGCGTACGATTCCCGGCGCCAATTACAATGCTTCCTTCTGGAAGATGATATTCCCCGATACGCCTTTCATGAATTAAACTATAAAAAGCCTTCTGTACTTCCTGTGAACAAGCATTTAACTCATCCAAGAACAATACATAAGGCTCTTTTCTTGCAATCATCTTCGGTGGTAAAAATTCTGATGTTTCCCCTTTAATCTGTGGAATACCAATAATGTCTTCGGGTGCAAGCTGACTCCCAAGCATTGACACGCATGGAAGTCCAACGTCTTCCGCAAATTTTTCTACTAACGCCGACTTTCCAATCCCCGGCGCACCCCAGATAAAAACAGGGCGTATTGTAGCAATATTCAATAAAACATCTGTTAGCTCATTCTGTGTTACACTTAATGGTAAATTCATAATCTGTTCTCCTCTTCTACTTATTCGCATGAGAAAAAGCCAGAAGCATTTCGCTTCTGGCTCTTCTACCATGTCTCAAATCACTACTAATGTAGTCACTTTCTGTCACTTAATTGCAAATTTATTAACTTCTTCTTTTGTAAGCTCCACCAATTTCTTTCCTGTCTTTTTAGCATATCTTGACATCTCCAATAAATTCACATGACAAGATTCTGCGTTTGTATATGGATTTGGTGATACATAATAATTTTTTCCTACTCTTCCATTTAAAAATTTAGGTTTCGTTCCATTCATAATCACACACATCTATTTATGTTAATCTACTTATCTCTCCGACGTTTAATCGTCATATCATCACTATATCCCATCAAATGATTATCCTTACTCCAAATCATAATATGACCAATCGCAGGAACCTCTTTTTTGTATCTTTCATAAAAACGAATGATACTCATATCACCAATTCCCATTTCCCTTCGCAACGCATATTCTGGAAAATCCTCTGCCAATGCAAGTAAATCCTCTTTCTTCATCTCTAACCCATAAAGTTTCCATGGTGCTTCATCTTTTGCTGTTTTTCTTAGAAATGTTTGAAATTCCAACGCTTTTGTCCTTCGTACTGTTCCATCCCCAATATGTGCGATATGATTTCCACTTTCAATAATTGTTGACATTGGCAAAATCATTGTTTCCTTTGCTTCAACAGCAGCCTTAAACTCTTCTTTCACATCTTTGGCATCTGCGCACATATTCGGAACTTCCAAAAGATTCATTACAATGGAGGTATCAATAAATCTTACATTCATTTTCTACACCCCCAACCATGAATAATCATCCGCTTCTGTCGGTTCTTTGATTAAACGAATCAGAGAATCATTTATCATTGCGTCTCCCAAACCGCCCTGTGCGAATATATCTTGGAACTGCTCAATGTCCACAAGAGGAACAAAAAGACTTGTTCCACTTTCTTTATCCCTATAAACAACAGAAACTCCTAGTAATTTTTCTTTATCATATTTATTCATCAATACCGGATTATGAGTTGTCAGAATCAAATCAATGTTTCTCTTATGGCCTAGTTTTGACAAACTCTCAATCAACGCCTGAACTCTGCTTGGATGTATACCATTATCAATTTCTTCGATAACAAGCACGCTATTCTCTGGAATAGTCAAAATTGCTGCTATAATCGCAATACATCTAAGCGTTCCATCTGACAATCGCTTTGCATCTACAACCTCTGAAGAATTCTTATATTTTTCTTTCAATGCAAAAATAACATCATCCAACTGTGTTTTGATAAATTCAATTCCTAAAACTTCATTTTCGGGCAAATCGCATATTACTCTTAATAAGTCTTCTTTCTTTTGTTTATCCTCGCACAACTGATATAGTACTGGTGAAATATTTTCACAATTTTCTTTTAATTCGCTATCGGTCACTCTTACATAGTCTCTCATTTCAGTAGGAATTGGATTCAACACAAAAATTCCTTTCAAATTATCTAAAACAAGATTGATATATCCAAAACACTCTTCATCTCGTTCTGTATTTTGAGGAAGTTTGCTTCTTAATTGTGCAAGAACAGAAGACACTCTCATGCAAATAATGTCTGGATTTCTACCAACTTTTTTATCTGCATACTCTACTCTGATATCTCCACTATCTCCTTCAATCGGCTTAGTTTTGAAGATTTTTTCAGCATTCGCTAGGTTTGTTTTCCCGTTATGCACTTTATATAGAGCCTCTTCTTCAACCCATACTCTCTTGTTCGTACTAATTCTGATATAGTACAATAAATCGTACTTTTTATCCAAATCAATCAGGCAGCCTAATTTAAATGAAGAAGTCTTGAAACGACAACAAGCCTTACTGCCACCTCTTACATGGCTATCATTATTTCTTGTACCATCCAAAATCACACTTAAATCTAATCCGGTTGCCGATTCAGCCAGTATTTGAATTCCTTCTATTGCATTACTTTTCCCAGATGAATTAGAACCAATTAGGCTTGTAATGGATTCTAAATTCAAATCTGCTTTTTTAAAACTTTTAAAATTTTCAAATATAAAACTTTTTATCATAGTTTAAAACTTCCTTTTTCAGCACTTTTATCTAGTATATCATATATTTATGATAAGAAAAAGAT
>ERZ894183.1138-NODE-1138-length-15617-cov-28.306087_pt1 | contig 15617 bp, 16 predicted proteins | sample MGYA00380279_ERZ894183 | MGnify/ENA primary metagenome ERZ894183 (study PRJEB32331, sample SAMN06328422) | human gut metagenome | biome: human gut microbiome; feature: stool | host: Homo sapiens | collected 2013-06-26 ... | reverse complement strand
TAACACTTAACCATGTAACGCTTTAATAATCCTTTTAACAAGTGACGGTTTCGCAACCTTGTTAAACTTGCCTTTGTAAATCGGTACGAATTTAATTTCATTCATTTTCTTTTCCTCCTTGTTTCTTTGAACTCTTTAAACAATGCCGCTTTCGTTAACTTCCTTATCCCACATTAACCAATCAAGAAATTCTACATTTGTTTTGTAATCCATGTTACAACTTCCTTTCATACTACAAGTATAGCATATTTAACGTTATCTGTCAACTACAAAATTAACTTTAACGCCTGTTCCGCTTTAACCTTAACACGCATATCTATAAAACGAACGTTACCACGCTTAAAGCTATTAGCAAGCCACATAAGCAAGTTATTATTTCTTGACTTTGTTAACAGTGTGTTTTCTTTGTGGTCGCCTACCGTAAACGCATAGTTAAGAACACAAGATGGGTCAACCTTACTATCTATAAACACAAGCCCTATTTTGCTATCTTGCCATATACCGAACTTGTCGCCCTCGTATTCAATAGTAAACACATAGCGGGCGTTTGGCGTTCTATCCATAATAAAGTTAATGTTATCGTTAATATATTCACCGTCCTTTGCATACTTTCCGTAGTCGGTTGTTTCAATCATACGTAAGAACTTACATTTAGCCTTTTCCTGTTTTAATTGTAAACTTGCACTTACCCAATGAAATAAGACATTTTCGTTAAACCATACCTTATCTTTTTCAACGTGTGGAATATTAAAAGCCTTGTGCATGTGGTACGGGTTAAAGAATGTTATATTATTAGCAAGTAAGAAACACACAACATAATCACGTTCACGGTCAACGGTATGATAAATTTTTAATAATAAGTCGGGTTCATTCCACCCGTTAACATAGGCTGATTTTTCTTTTTCGTCAACTATGTATTCATCAAACATTAACCACTTAACATTAGGAAAGTTCAGCTTTTTAGCCTTTGTTGCTTCTGACAATGCTATACAGTGCCCTAAAGATTTCTTTTCTATAAGTTCCCCGCTTTCGTCCTCTACCCTTAAACTACATTCGTCTTTCGTAAAATCAAATTGATATTCTCCGTATTCTTTAGCGCACACTTTAGCAAAGGTTTTTTCAAATACAGATTTTTCTTTTTCGTCTTGTGTGCGTACAATATAAATAAATTCTTCGTCGTGTAATATAGCACGTTCCAAAAAATAACCTTGTGTTGTGTATGTCTTACCTATCGAACGTTCACTATTGATAAGGTTAAAACAACGTTGATAGGGTAAATACTGTTTAATGTTCCAATACTTACCGCCGTATTTCATGTTAACTCCTCCAATTAAAATAAAGGTTAGTTAATGTAGTAACGTAGGCGCAACCCCTATAAACTTAATCGGCGGATTTCACCCCGTAGCGCCCGACAAGTCCGTTAAAACTTAATTAACTAACCTTATGCGCCTATCTTATCATATTTGTTTCAATCTGTCAATACTTTATTGAAAACGGAATGTCTTTTAATACTATACCGCCTTTAACGTGGGTCATACCTAATTTTCCGGCGTATGTTTCGCCCGTGTGGAAATTATCCCACGTAACATATTGATAGCACCTATCAGGCATACCCGCACACGTGATATTTAACACGCCGTCTATTTCTTCAATATAACTTTTCTGTCTTAAAAACCTTGCCCGTGTAAATGTGCTTTCGTGTTTCCACGCCCCCAACTTAACCGGGTCTATCTCTAACATATCGGGTATTTCAGTTCCTATAAGGTGCAAACTATCTGTATCAGCGTATACAAAACGTTCATAAACCTTTTGTGCCGAACTGATTGTTTTATATCTCGCCCATGCAGTTATAAACGTTCCTACGGGTATGTATATAGGTTCTCTTGTTTCTTTCTCGCCTAATTTATACTTAATCACGCCGTTATCATACCACGGCAGTTTAGACTGTACGTTTGGATTTAGTGCGAACTTACCATATAAAGCGTTAAGCATAAGTTTAGCAAGCGTTCGCATAGCTTTGTTTCCATTTAATGTGCTTTCCATTTTAATCTTGTTCCACTTGTCTATATAGTCTTTAAACAAACCTATTGTAGACTTAAATTTCCAACCGCTATGATATTCTATGTTGTAAACATTGTAATGTTCCATAAATAATTCTAAATCAACATTAGTTAAACAAAGTGTTACGTCCTCCCTGTCGCTACTTTCAAGGTATTGCGTAGGTATAAAAGAAAGATTGTTCTTTAACTGTATAGTTGGAATATACCCCGGCTTTAATTCAAACTGACAAGTAAACATTTGAACATATAAGTTATATATCTTATCCGGCTTGTATTTGCCCTTAAAGAAAATTCCTTCGCCATATGGTAACGGTTGGTAATACATAACAGACGGATAAAGGCTATTAACGTCTAATACAATACCCTCCGTTAAGTCAAGTTCTTTAAATTTAGGGTTAAGATAAGTAAAGCCACCTTTATATGATTGTCTTATGTCGCTATCATAGTCGGGAACAGGAAACCACTTGTTAAAATTTTTAGTCCCTACCGTTTGTTTATAATCGTATAGGGCGTTACTTCCTTGTGTCATTTTGGTTAAACCCTGTTCAAACAAAGTATTTAACGCCCTTGCTACTATATCAACGTCGTTTCTTAAATAATCTATTTCTTGCCTTGTTAGTTCGTGTCCTTTTTCTCTTGTTTCGTGATAGTCAATTTCAAGTTTGCTAATAGGCAAGTTAAAACCTTTAGCAATAGCGGCAACCGAAAAAGGTAATATCTTTAAGCTATCATATATTGTTAAAGATTCCCTTTCCTTTCCCCGGCGTTTAAAACATATTTCCATGCTATAAAATTGCCCTTTGTCGCTTATAAGTGTTGTAAACGTGTTGTCGGTTAAATCCCGTCTATCGACTACCAATTTAAACCCGTGTTCAAACAGCCAACATAATATAAATTCACCGTCAAACTTTAAGTTATGAAAATAGGTTGTAACTTTCTTTTCTTTTTTAGCCCATTCCATAAACCCGTCAATACTGTTTCCGTATTGAAAATTATCAGGGTTTCCAATTTCACAGATACCATACGCCCATACACGACAATCGGCGGGGTCGGTAGTTGTTTCAAAGTCTGCTGTATATAACATTACTACCCCCCTATTATACTTTATTCTACATTCATGTTTTCAAGATACCCGGTTAAATGTTCTGTCATTGCTTCTATTTTAACGTCCATTTCTAACGGGTCATAGATAAAATCAATTTGTAAAATAGGGTCGTCATAATACATTTGCGTTAACTGTTCGGCGGGTATTTGTTCCGCTAATTCTTGTAGTTCCTTTCCTTTCTCGCCGAAAGCGTTTTCTAAACCTTTCATAAAGTTTTCTTTGTAACGTTCGTATTTGTCTTGAAAGTAACTGTCACGAGCTTGTTTTTCAACGCTTTCTTTGAACTTTTCCCAATCGGATTTTTTAACCTTGTTAATATCAACTTGTTTAGGTCTTAAATTGTTTTCTCTAATGGTTCCCATAGTTCCCTTTTCCGTTGAAACATTAGCCCGTTTTCGTTCTGCCGTTCTACGGGAGTTAATTGCCCTTACTTTAATTTCTATTTCTTTCTTTTCGTATGCGGTTGTTTTTATGCCCTCCTTTGTAACTATGGGTTTTTCCGCACCCTTACGCATAAATCTTTCAATACTGTTTAATTCATTTTTTAAATCTCGCCTTGTCTTTACTCGTTCCCGTATTTCTTTAGTTGAAATTTTAGCGGGTAAAAATTCTTTTAATTCGGGAACCTGCTTTAATAACCGTGTGCGTTTAGCGTTGAATTTGCGAACTGCTTTCGCTAATTCTTTTTCGTCACTTTCCCGCCACTTAATATTATATCTTTTTTGCATAGGTAAGTAACCCCCTTGCGAATGATTAAAAAGCCCCTTGTTTCTACTTTAGAATATAGAACAATATCGGCTAATAGTTTAATGTTAATGCTAAACCCGAAACGCTTACTTAATGAATACCCGATTAGTTCCCGGTTCTCTGTTAACTTTTCCATGAACTTTTCAAGGTGGTTTTTTGATGAAAAACAAAACGTTGTTTCTTCAATAGTAATCGTGTACGGGGAAAGTTCTAATTTATATACAATCCCGTTTCGTGTCATCATATTAAAATAAGGCGGGCGGTTAATGATAACCGCCCGCCCGTTCTCCTTTCTTATTTAAAATCAACGTCGAAAGTTAAAAGTTTGCGGTCGCCTTTAGTAATCTGCTTAACAACAAGCGGTAACGGGGTTTTCCATGACGGCTCGCCGAACACCTGAATGATTTTCTTAATCGCACTGTAAACGCCTAAAGAAACAGCCTGATAACCTACGCCCTTGTCGTCGATAATAACGATACGAGGGCAAACCTGAACTTCTCCTGTCTGCTGATTGATACAATTAACAACCTCACAGAACAGATCTTTAGCGTTAATAGTCATATTGATACAATCACCAACACGCTTTTCCGGGTTGTTCATTGCCTTAAACAACATAGCCTTTTCAGCCGGGGTAGTTGCAACCAGTGAACAGAAAGTTGTCTGTCTACTTGTAAGGTCTGCAATAAAGTGGTTGTTGTCGTCCATGCTAACAGGTGCAACCGCCGTACTTTCGTTAGCGGTGTATTCCTCGTTTGTGAAAGGGGTGTTGTTCTCTGCTACCGGGTTAAATTCGTTCTTTTTCATGTTGTTTTCTCGCTTTCTCCCCGTCAAGCCGTTAGGTCAGCTAATCTTAATTGAAATTTTTACTTTCTTGCCGCTTCCTTATCTTTCGGTTTCTTCTGACTTGCCGGACGTTCTACCGGGGTACTGTACTTCATAAAGGTTTCAAAATTCATTCCTCTGACCTCTTTTTTAACGTCGATTCCTAAAACCACAACGGACGGCTCCGCTTTGTATGTCGCCTTTGCTAACTTTGTAGCTTTGTCGCCCTTAACCGCTGACGTTCCAACGTGAACAATCGGGGCTAACTCTTTTGTTTCTACCTTGCTGTCTACAACCTTAACCGTAGCAACCTTAATTGTGCTTATAATAACACTCCTTGAAAAATCCGCTCTTGCCATTGTCTTTTCTCCTTTTCTTTAACTAACTGTTTTATTGTCATTCTTAACCAGGTCAACCTCCTTTCTTGACTTACATTTAGTATATCATAAGTTGGGAGAAAATACAAGCGTTTATTTCGATTTTCTGCAAAAATATTTCTTTATAAACGGGAGTGTGTTATACTATATAATAAGGTAATGAAAGGAAGTTAGGCAATGGACGTTAACTCATTGATTCAGCTTGTAGGTAGTTTAGGTTTTCCAATCGTGGCTTGTGGGGCGTTGTTTTGGCGCATGGTTAAAAGCGAAGAACAGCACAAAGAGGAAATGAACAAAATGAGCGAAGCACTTAACAATAATACAAGTGCTTTATTAAAGCTAACGGAAAGGTTAGACAAGGAGGGATAAACATGACAGTTACGGCTATTAACTTGCCTGATACTGTATCGGTAGCATTACTTGTGATTGCGGGACAATTTGGAAACGGCGACGACCGCAAACAGAAATTAGCGAAAGCGGGGTACAATCCCGTCACGGTTCAGTCTTGTGTTAATGAGTTGCTACCTATTTTAAACAAGTACGGAGGTTAACACATGGCAAGTATTCAGACAGCATACGAATGGTCTATTGAAAAGTGTAACGCCCCCAACATTGGTTATAGTCAGGCGAATCGCATGGAAAAGACTGTTAACGGCATTACATATTATGATTGTTCATCATTTATATGGTTTGCGTTAAAGGCGGGCGGGTTCGACGTGGTTAAGGCTAACGGGGGTTCAACGTGGAGTTTCACAACCGGGACTATGGCTAATGCTTTACGCTTGTTAGGATTTATCAAAATGTGGCCGACTCAACCGTGGAAACCCGGCGACGTGTTAATACGAACAGGTCATACAGAAATGGCGTTTGACAGTAACCACACAATGGGCGCACATTCAAGTAAGGTTCCACTTGAACAGCAAGTTTCTATTAACTCTAACCCGTCCAGTGCGTCAAGTTGGCTTGAATTGTGGAGGTATGGCGGCGGTGCTAAAACAAATTGGATTAAGGGCAACCGTTATTTATCCATCGGGGAAATGCAGAACAACGCACAAATTATTTTTAACACGTTGCTTTTAAAGGGTTGGACTAAAAACGCTATTGCGGGTATGTTGGGGAATATGCATAAAGAAAGCACAATTAATCCCGGAATATGGCAGAATCTAAACCCTAACCCGTCGTTAGGTTGGGGGTTGGTACAGTGGACACCCTCTACAAACTTTACCGATTGGGCGGCGGCGAATGGCTACGCAAACGACGACGGCGATGCACAGTTAATATGGCTTGATACGGTTACCGCAAGTGTTGGACAGTGGATTCCTACAACCCAATACCCGGAAACGTTCGGGGAATTTAAGGTTAGCACACAAACGCCGGAATATTTAGCTGATTGTTTTTTAAAGAACTTTGAACGCCCTGGAAAAATCGACCAACCCGACCGCCAACGGTACGCCCGTTATTGGTTTGATTGGTGGGAGGGTTCACCCGTGCCACCACCGAACCCGAACCCTGAGCCCGATTGGAAACCGTCTATGCCTATCTGGTTCGCCTTAAAGAAATACTAATGTTTCACGTGAAACATAGAAAGGAGTTTTAAACATGGCAGTAAGAACACGTGATGAAATTTTAGCCGCTATTCGTTCCCGTTTGGGTGACGACACAAGCGACGACGCATTAACGATTATCGAAGATATTGACGATACTTTCAAGGACTACGAAACCCGCACCGGGGAAGATTGGAAAAGTAAGTATGATGAATTAGACGCACAGTGGCGCAAACGTTACCGTGACCGCTTTTTTCAGAAAGTTGACAACGAGGAAACAACCCCGGAGGACGTAAAGGACGACAACGAGGAAGATTTAAAGGACGAAAGCGAAGTTAAAGACTTTGACGAGCTTTTCACAGAAAAGGAGGATAACAGTGGCTATTAAACCTAAAAACGTCGAATTAACCGCAAGTTCGGTTGAAATTCTTAACAGCATTAGAAACAGTGCAACGCCGTATTACAAACAAATGATTCCAACCGCTAAAGCTAATACGGGCAGTATTAGACAGATTGGCAATGTAATGATGGAATACGAGCCGTTACAGAACGAATTTTTATCCGCTCTGTATAACCGTATCGGGCGCGTTATCATTACAAGTAAAATGTATTATAACCCGTGGGCGCCTTTCAAAAAAGGGTTAATGGAATTAGGCGAAACCGTCGAAGAAGTGTTTGTTAACATTGCAAAGGCTCACACATTTAACCCGGAGAAAGCCGAAACGGAATTTATGAAACGTGAGATTCCCGACGTTCGGGCGGCGTTCCATACTATGAACTATCAGAAGTTCTACAAGGCTACAATCAACAACGACCAGTTAAGACAGGCGTTTCTTTCATGGCAAGGTATTACATACCTTATTGCTAAAACCGTTGACACAATGTATACCGCACATAACTATGATGAATTTCAGGTAATAAAGTATATGTTAGCCCGGAACATTCTTAACGGTTATTTGTACCCGGTTACCGTTCCGCAGATTAGCAAGGAAAACGCAGAGGACATCGTTACAGAGGTTAAGGCGGCAAGTAACAACCTTGTCTATATGTCAACTGATTATAACCTTGCGGGCGTTAGCACTTTCACCGATAAGAAAGACCAGTTTATTATTACTACCGCCCGTTTTGACGCAATCATGGACGTTAACGTTTTAGCGGCGGCGTTCAATATGGATAAAGCGGAGTTCATGGGCAACCGTGTTCAGATTGATGGTTTCGACAAAATAGACGACGCACGTATGACACAGCTTTTTGCCGACGACCCTAACGCCGGATATGTCCCATTAACTTCCGAAGAAAAAGCCGCACTTGCACAGGTTCCGGCTATTATCGTAGACCGTGACTATTTTATGATTTTCGACAATCTGTATAAGTTTACAGAGGACTACAACGGAGAGGGGTTATACTGGCAATATTGGTATCATGCATGGAAAACATTTTCTACATCGCCGTTTGCAAACGCTGAAATCTTTGTGCCGGGTACGCCGTCCGTAACTTCCGTTACTGTTAGCCCTAAAACCGCAACCGTAAACAAAGGCAATATGTTACAGCTTAACGCCGTTGTCGTTGCCGAAAGTTTCGCTCCTAAATCGGTTGTATGGAGTGTTGACAGTGAACTTTCCACCGTTTCCTCTAATGGCTTGTTAACCGTTAGTCCAGAGGAAACCGAAGGAACGTTAACGGTTACCGCTACAAGTACGTTTAACGAATCCAAAACGGGAACCGCCACTATTACAGTTCCCGCCTAACATGACAACGTTTCACGTGAAACATTAACACAATGTTTCACGTGAAACATTAAGGAGGTTAAGACGTGTATATAGCACCTAACACAACTATAAGAATGTTAAAAGACGTTCCGTTAGATAACACGTATAGAAATACTATATATTTTGCTGATGCTGCTAACCAAACGTCTTATTTTTCAGGAAAAACAAAATACACGTTTGCGGCACAATCTTATCAGCGGGTACAAAAAGGAACGTTAAGAATAGGGCGAAAAGCTGATGATTTATATGATTGCAACTATCTTATGTTTCAAAACACCGCATACGGGAACAAGTGGTTTTATGCGTTTGTAACGGGCGTTGAATATGTCAATAACGAAACGTCAGAGGTAAGTTTTGAAATAGACGTTATGCAAACATGGCACTTTGACTATGACGTTAAAATGTCTTTCGTTGAACGTGAAATGAGTGCTACCGATAAAATCGGTGATAACCTTGTGCCTGAAAATCTGGAAATAGGCGACTATATTTATAAGGATTTAGGGTTAACAAGTTTATTCAATCTTTATCAGATTGTAATAGCGGCAACCTTTGACGAAAACATGGACGACGCAACCGGGGGAATGTATGGCGGTGTATTTTCCGGCTTGCATTACAACGTGTTTAGTTCGTGGCAGAGTGCGGCAAGTTTCATAGCCGATGCGACCGAACAGAACAAGGCAGATGGGATTGTTTCTATATTCATGTTACCTATTGCGTTTACCGCAGATTATCAATCTTCCATGCCGGAAGTATTTGACATTGAAAGGGATAAACACTTGTCAGATATTGACGGCTACAAACCGAAGAACAACAAATTATTCACTTACCCTTATAATTTGCTTTATGTTACAAACAATGAGGGTAACGTTGCTAATTACGCTTTTGAGTATTTCAATAGTGAAAAATGTAACTTTAATGTTAGCGGGGCTATGTGTTGCACTCCTGAATGTATGCTTATTCCGCTTAACTACAAAGGTGTTGCAAAGAATTACAACGAAAAGTTAACAATAGGGAATTTCCCCCAATGCGCCTACACAGTTGATACGTTTAAAGCGTGGGTTGCACAGAATCAAAATAAGTTAGCATTAAACGCAATAAACGCAATCGGGACAACGGCGGCGGGTGCGGCGGCTATGTATGCAAGCGGTGGAATGTTAGGAGCGGGAATGACCTTAAACGGTATTCAGCAGATAGGTAGTCTTGTCGCAAGTGTAAGCGATAAAAGCACATTGCCGCCACACGCAAGGGGCGGCGGTGGTTCCATTATTAACATGGCTAATCAAATAAAAGGCTTTCAATTTTACTATGCCCATATCCGGGCAGAGTTCGCCCGCATTATTGACGACTATTTCAACGCTTACGGGTACGCAACGCATAGGGTTAAAATACCTAATAGGGCTATCCGTCCGCATTGGAACTATGTTAAAACTGTAAATGTTTCCTTAACGGGTTCTGTTCCGGCTGATGATATGGCAAGGTTAAGACAAATTTATGACAACGGTGTGACGTTTTGGCGCAACGGCGACGAGGTTGGTAACTATGCGTTAGACAATAGACCGAGTGCATAGAAAGGAGGTTAAAACATGGGAAAGGGCAAGCGTGAAAAATGGGAAAGCGCATTGTTAAACAACCGCACATATTTACAGTATTATAACCGTTTGTTAGAACTTGCTATAAATATGTACGAATGGAAGAATTTACCCGACACCGTGGACGAACGTTTTTTAGAATTAACGTTATTTTCCGACGGTATGGCGGTTTTCTTTCAGGACGACGGCGGGTTAGGTTATTTGTGTTTACAATGTATGATAGGCGGCGAACTTGACGTTTACAGAATCCCGATTGACCGCACAGCGTACGCAACAAACGGTTATCAAATGCGCCTTAACAATCAGAACAGCGTTATCATATTCAACAACTACACGCATACTAACAGTATGCTTAATATTGAAATGTACGCCCGTAGATTGTACGAAATTGAACGAACAATAGACGTTAACGTTAAGGCACAGAAAACCCCGGTTCTAATCAGGGCAACCGAAAACCAACGGTTAACCATGAAAAACCTTTATATGCAGTATGACGGAAACGAACCCTTTATTTTTGGGGACAAACAGCTTGACATGGACGGCATAAAGGTTTTAAAAACTGATGCTCCCTATGTTGCCGACAAGTTAAACATACTTAAAAGGCAGATATGGAACGAAGCGTTAACTTACTTAGGTATTGAGAACAGCAACACAGAAAAGAAAGAACGTCTTGTAAGTGATGAAGTTAACAGCAATTTAGGTGGTGTTGCGGCGCAACGTTTTTGTAGACTTAACGCAAGAAGAAAAGCGGCAGACCAAATCAACAAAATGTTCGGTCTTAATATTGAAGTTGATTTTAGGGAAGAAGTAAAAGAAATGTTTAAGGAGGATAACGAAACGGAAGAAAAGGAGGTAACAAGCTATGAGTAAGTATACAACAGAAGTTCGCTTTATTTGTGAAACGGCGGCGGGGCTTGATACTTCCGAGGGTTACTTATCGGTTAACCAGATTATTAAAGCGGCGTTACCGTCAGTGTTTGACTTTGATTTTCCTATCTTTGATGAAACATACCGCCCATTACTTGAAACAAAAATATTAAAGCATTTTTACACCCGTGAAATTGGATTAGAAACGGTTGGTTTATGGAAGTTAAAGCTTGATACTAAACTTAATGAAATAATGCCGTTTTATAATCAGCTATACAAAAGTGAGTTAATAGAATTTAACCCATTGTATGACGTAGACTTAACCCGTGACCATACGTTAAACCGAACAGAGGAAACTAAACAAACCGGAACGGAAACAGCGGACGCAACCAAAAACGGAACAGTAGACACAACAGCGACCGGAAAGAAAACGGGAAATATTGACACCACGGAAAGCGTAACACGTGAGGGAACAAACCGGGAAAGTATTGACACAGAAGAAAACGGAAACGTTACGCAGAACAACACAAGCGACACAGAGTTACACAACACAACCGGAAGTACAAGTAACGAAACCGCAAGCGATACTAAGACACACTATGACAAATACAGTGACACCCCGCAAGGCTCATTACAGAACGTTCAAAACGACACCTATTTAACTAACGCCCGCATGATTAGCGATACGGACAACAAAACAGGTAAAGTTACCGTTTCAGGTAATGACGACAGCACAGGAAAAACAACAAGCGACAGCGAAACCGAAACAAATACCACAACCGAAACAACTAAAAGCGGTTCAATGTCGGAAGATACGACCGGAACGCAAAACGTAAAGTCAACAGAGGACACAACAGATACAGGCAAGGTTACAAGCCTTGACACAGAAAACCGGAACGCAACGCAAACAGCTAACAAGGACGTTAACAGCCTTGACGATTATTTAGAACACGTTAAGGGAAAAAACGGCGGCGTTTCCTATTCTAAAATGTTAATGGAATTTAGAGAAACATTCCTTAACATAGATATGCAAGTTATAAATGAACTTAACGACCTATTCATGAACTTATGGTAAGGAGGAATTAAAAATGATTGGTAATTTTACCGAGGTTAAGCCTTTATGTTATTGGGTTCAGCACATTTTACCGCTTGTATATGACGACAGTTTATCATACATGGAGTTGTTAGGACGTGTTACAAAACGGCTTAACGAACTTATTGAAAACAACAACAAAATGCCTGATTATATCATGGAGTTAATCAAAGAATATATTTCAAGCGGTGAAATTGAAAAAGTGTTAGCTGAAGTTTTGGCTAACTACATGCTCAACGTCAAGTTCCCGCCCGCAAACTTAACACCCGCAACGGGTGACGGTTCGGCAGACGACACAGAAGCTATACAGGGTTGTATTGACTATGCATTTAACAATGGCGGTATGTCAGTATACTTCCCGTCCGGTTCGTATCTTACACAGCCTTTAACCTTGCGTAACAAAGCTACCCTTTTCGGTCATGATAGATATACAACCCGGCTTGTTATGAAAGGTGGAGCAACAACGGCTATGTTAACAGGTGACGTTGACGAACTCACGTTAAGCGGGTTAGGGTTTGACGGCAACATGGATATTCAGGTTAACAACGTTAACTTATTTACTATTTCCGTTAACTCTGCTATCATTACAAACTGTTTGTTAACTGACGGTTACGACCTTTTAAATATTACCGTTAACGACGACTTACAATTAAATGACGTTATTTTCAGACACGCCGTAGAAAATGCGCTTGTATTAAAAGGCGGCGGCATTGTTCAGGGTAACAACCTTATCTTTAAAACCGTTTCAACGCTTGTCGGTAAGAACTTTGTTATTATGGACGTTTCTAAATCCATTCTTGAACAGGTGAAATGTTACGGCGCAAGCCCTAACGGTGTTTTAATCAACGGTAACAACAACGTTGTTAAAATATGGAATGAACAGAGTTTAACCCCGTTTGTTGATAACGGCGTTAACAATAGTGTTACCGTTTACACGGATTCCGAAGTTGAAAAACTTACCGGAAGTAAAACGGCTATTATTGGCGGCAACGTTACGGAAACTATCACGGGTAACAAGGGTGTAACAGCGCATGATATTACAGAAACGGCTAACGGCGTTAGAACGGAAAACACGACCGGAAACCGGAACGAAACGACCGGGGGTAACCTAGTTGAAAATACAGAGGGCAACGCAACCGAAACCGTATCAGGTGACAAGGTTGTAAGTTCTCAGAATTACACCGAAACCGTAAGGGCTGATAAGGTTACTAATTCCAACAAGTCAACCGAAACCGTAACTACTGAAAAGGACTTTAACGCTAATGTTTCACGTGAAACGTTAGGCACTAAAACCGTAAACGTAAGCGGCGTTAATACTGAAAATTCAGGTTCTAAAAACGAAACAATCACGGGTGATAAGGTTGTGAAAGCGACTAACAGCACGGAAATCATTGACGGTGATAAAACCGTAACCGCCCGGGATATTTCCAACACAGCCGAAAACATTACTAACCATGCTAAACAGGACTTAACGGAACAGGTTGACGGCGTTAGAAATGTTATAGTAAAAGGGGCTAATAACGAAACGGTTGATTCAAATAATATAAATGTTGATAATGATATGGTTACTAACGTAAAAGGAATTAATAACATAACTGGAAAGAAAACTACAATTACTACTAACGAACCGTTAGGGTATTATAAGCCTACTTCTGGTGTTGCATTTGATACAATTCCATTCACAGACCCGAAAGACAACATTTATAAGGTACTTGTAGAAAATAAAAATACACCTAATATTTATAACGAAATTATAAACGTAAAAAATTATGGTGCTTTAGGTGATGGTGTTAATGATGATTATAACGCTATTCAAAGTTGTATTTCATCTAATATTGGTAAAATTATTTTTGTTCCCTCTGGTACTTATGCAGTTTCACAAACCATTATATTACCGAAACATACGGTTTTAGTTGGTTGTGGTCAAAATAGTATTTTAACCCCAATAGGTGAAATTGACCTTATTAAAACCATTGATTATGATAAGAATATGGAAAACCCGCCGGGAGGTTTCAACTTATTTATTCAATTATCTAACATAACTTTAAAAGGTGGTTTTTATAGTAATGTTTATGATTATATTAAATCAGGAAAAACGGTTGGAAGCGGTCTGAAAATTTACGGTAATAACTTTAAGTTATATGACGTTACTATCAGTAATTTTCCTGAATATGGTTTAATGATTAGAAACGTGCCTAATTATACAGTTAAAGAGGAGCCTGATTTATGGTATGAAACCATAATTGAAAACTGTTCAATCAACCTTAACGGGAAAGATGGTATAAATTCTGATTACCTTTTTGATTATAACATTATAGCTTGTTCTGTTCACACTAACGGGCAGTCAGATACCAACTATAAAAACAAATATTCAAATGTGGTTTTCGACCACGGAAATGCAAAAATTGTTAATTCACATTTTAGCAGTTTATACGGACCGACTAAACCTTATTTCTCATTATTATGCAAAAGTAATGCGGGTATGATGAATATTAGTAACTGTCATATTGAAGGTGCTTATTTACCTATTGAAGTTGATTCTATATTATTTAACCTTAGTAACAGTTATATCTATGGTTCATTTGGTGAATGTGATATTTTTATAAATGCAAATAACTGTTCGTTAAACAACGTTTCGTTAGGTATGCAAGTTGGCGACCCCTCCCACGAATACCCGGAATGGAAAGGGGCTGTCAAGTTTGGAAACCCTGTTAATACTATTTATGCTTTTTGTTGGCTTGTTGGTACTAAATTTACATCAAGTTTTGAAGGTGTAACTTTTACAACGTTCTTGATAAGGGGTTATCAAAGTAAAGTTGATGAAGTATTATGTCCAGACCCTACACCGTTTGAAATTGAATGGGATTCTTACGGGTTCTTTAATGGTAAGTTTAACAGATTAAGAACTTTTGATAACAATAACTCATTTTTTACAACGGGATTGCCTAATATTGAATTACCTAACATTAACTATATTATAAATAACACTAATGTTACAACGCCTTTCTTTGTTGTAAATGGTTATGAGAGTGGAACGCTCAATATTGACATTAATTTTGCTAAAAGAGGACAAATATTTGTACTTATTAACAGGGCTAATGTTGAAGTACCATGGACTAGTACAAAAAATACTATAAACGGTAAATCTAGTGGCACATTTGCACCCAATGTAACACATATTTATATTAGTTATGAAAATGGAAACTATGTTGGCGTTTAAAGGAGGTTTAACAATGGGTGATTTATTTGACAATTATAGAATAATTGAAGAGGCTAAAGAGCGATCGATTAACCGCGGCTCAAGTGTAACGGAATTTAAAAGTTACGACCGTGTAACTAAAATTGAACACCGTAGCGGTGTTGAGGACTACGCCGCCGGATTTAGTGATTATCACGGTTAACTAAAATAATGCTTAACTTTAACTGTCTTTCGTGCTATACTTAATGTATCAAAAGAAAGGCGGTTAAAGTTATGAAAGTATTTGTTTATTCAAAAAAGACAATCAAGAAAATAGCAGAAATTAAACAGGTTGGTAACGTTATGGAATGTGAAGTTGCTAAACAGATTTTAATAACAACGTATAGCGGCGAAACATTCAGCTTTAACACTGAAGAAGTTAAAACGACAGCATACCAAAACTAAC
>ERZ894183.1131-NODE-1131-length-15720-cov-8.645388_pt1 | contig 15720 bp, 17 predicted proteins | sample MGYA00380279_ERZ894183 | MGnify/ENA primary metagenome ERZ894183 (study PRJEB32331, sample SAMN06328422) | human gut metagenome | biome: human gut microbiome; feature: stool | host: Homo sapiens | collected 2013-06-26 ... | reverse complement strand
GGTAGATAGGGCAGAGGTGGAAGTGTGGCAACACATGGAGCTGACTGTTACTAATAGGTCGAGGGCATAACCAAAGCGGAGATAGGCACATGTCGTTGGTTAGCATCTGTGTTTTAGATGCTTATCAAAGACGGTACCCGTAAGGGTAGGATGAAAAAGATTCTTTGTATGTAGTTTTGAAGGTATATGTAAACGAGATATAAATAAGAAGAGAATATTTTCCAAACGGAATGAGAGAAGGCAGCGTCTGAAAAGGCGTTGTCTTTTTTTGCGGCAGAGGCAAGCTAAAGTCGGGCTTGTCAGGAATATTGATTTAGAAAGAAAAACTTCCAATGTGTATAATATTAAAGTGATATATATTCTATATATTATGAAAAATCATGGTGAAATTCACTATATAAGTATAACTTATAAATAAAGGTTAAAATAAATCAATGCTGAAAATCGTGAGCATTCTCTGAAAGGGTTGACATCAGTTCTGAATTTTTGTAGTATATCAAATAACATTTACTAGTATGGATTGGTAGAAAGAGAGGTCAAAGGACATGGGAAAGATTATAGGAGAAGGTATTACGTTTGATGATGTGCTGTTAGTTCCCGCATATTCAGAGGTAATTCCGAATGAAGTAGATCTGTCAACATATTTGACTAAAAAGATAAGACTTAATATTCCGATGATGAGCGCCGGAATGGATACGGTTACAGAACACCGTATGGCGATTGCAATGGCTCGTCAGGGCGGCATCGGTATTATTCATAAAAATATGTCGATTGAAGCTCAGGCGGAAGAGGTGGACAAGGTAAAAAGATCTGAAAACGGGGTTATTACAGATCCGTTTTATCTGTCACCGGAGAATACTTTGGAAGACGCTAATAATTTAATGGCAAAATTCCGTATTTCAGGAGTTCCGATAACAGAAGGGCGTAAACTTGTCGGTATTATTACGAATCGTGATTTAAAATTTGAAGAGGATTTTTCTAAAAAAATTAAAGAATCTATGACTTCTGAAGGATTGATTACAGCAAAAGAAGGAATTACTCTTGAAGAAGCAAAGAGAGTTCTTGCAAAGGCAAGAAAAGAAAAACTTCCGATTGTGGATGATGAGGGAAATCTGACAGGATTGATCACAATCAAAGATATTGAGAAACAGATCAAGTATCCGTTGTCTGCAAAAGATTCGCAGGGACGCCTTCTCTGTGGAGCGGCAATCGGAATTACAGCAAATTGTCTTGAGCGAGTAGATGCTCTGGTAAAGGCAAAAGTAGATGTTATCGTTATGGATTCTGCGCATGGTCATTCTGCAAATGTTCTTCGTACTGTTCGTATGGTGAAGGAAAAATATCCGGATCTTCAGGTAATTGCCGGTAATGTGGCGACAGGAGAAGCTGCGAAAGCATTAATTGAAGCCGGAGTTGATGCGGTGAAAGTCGGTATCGGACCGGGATCTATCTGTACGACTCGTGTTGTTGCCGGAATCGGTGTGCCGCAGATTACTGCGGTAATGGACTGCTATAATGTTGCAAAAGAATACGGTGTGCCGATTATTGCAGACGGAGGCATCAAATATTCAGGAGACATGACGAAAGCAATCGCCGCAGGAGCAAACGTATGTATGATGGGAAGTATTTTTGCGGGATGTGATGAAAGTCCGGGAACATTTGAACTTTATCAGGGAAGAAAATATAAAGTATACCGTGGAATGGGTTCAATCGCTGCTATGGAAAACGGAAGCAAAGACCGTTATTTCCAGGAAAATGCAAAGAAGCTCGTTCCGGAAGGTGTAGAAGGCCGTGTAGCTTATAAGGGAACGGTTGAGGATACTGTATTCCAGCTTATGGGAGGACTTCGTTCAGGTATGGGATATTGCGGAACACATACGATCGAAGAACTTAAATCAAACGGAAGATTTATTAAGATTTCAGCAGCATCTCTTAAAGAAAGTCATCCGCATGATATTCATATCACAAAAGAAGCGCCAAACTATAGCGTAGACGAATAAAGAAAATCAGCATCATTACATAACAGAAAAACGGTTTGTGTGACGATGGGAATCAAAGTAAATAGAAAACGTGATCAAATAAATGCCTGTTGAATTTCTGACAGGCATTTGTTTTTATAACGGCGACGAGCCAAAGTCCGGGCTTGTCCAAGACTTTGTCACCGCTTATAATCCCGGAATGTGCTTTTTGTCACTTTCGGGGATTCATCATATCAGCAGACCAAAATGCGAAAGATACATAGAACAGAGGCAAAGAAATGAGTCTTTATAAAAAAAACAGAAGAAAAGTATCGAAAAACAGAAAAAATGCATCGGGACATAATACTGGAAGATCAAGTACAAAGAAAAGCCGTTCTGTAAAATCGAATTCGTTAAAGCAGAAGATGAAAAAGAAAAGAATCAGAATAACGGCAGTTGCAGGACTCGCAGTGCTTCTTATTCTGACGATTATTTTAGTTGTGCGCTCCTGTATCGGAGAGAGAAATCAGTTTGTAGAAACAGATGCTTCACAGCCGGATATTGATGTACAGCTTTTGGATGTAAATCCCTATTCAAGGCCCGGAATCGAGAGCGAAGGAGTAAAAGGCGTTGTTATTCATTATACTGCAAATCCGGGAAGTACGGCTCAGGATAACAGAGATTATTTTAATGGCCTTCAATATTCCGGGCAGACGAAAGCAAGCAGTAATTTTATTGTAGGATTGGATGGAGAGATCATACAATGTGTACCGACATGGGAGATCGCTTATGCATCGAATGAGCGAAATGCAGATACAGTATCGATTGAAGTCTGTCACCCTGATGAAACAGGAAAGTTTACTGATGCGACATACCGTTCTCTTGTACAGCTTACAGCATGGCTTTGTGTCAAATTTGATTTGAAAGAAGATCAGATTATTCGCCATTACGATGTTACAGGAAAAAATTGTCCGAAATATTTTGTAGAAAACGAAGATGCATGGGAAATGTTTAAAGATAATGTGTGGGACGCGGTTCAAAAGAAATAGATGATCCGCTTGTTTGGAAAATTATATTGAGGACAGTTTCTTTGATTTTCGGAAAATTTGCGCAGACTGTATTTGTAAAATCCCTTGTCATGTTTCTATGGAATTGATATAATGTGTTAGATTTGTTAGTTTGAGTGAAATGTGGAGGGTAAAGATGAACGATCTGGAAATGTATCGTGAACAGCTTGCGATGTGTGATGATAAGCTTATAGATGCGCTTGTAGAGCGAAATGGAATCATCGAAAAGATAATGTCATATAAAGAAACATACGGGATGCCGATTTTGCAGCCTGCGCAAGAGGAAAAGCAGGAAAAAAGGTTGGAAGAAAAGTTACAGGGAAATAAATATCAGGAAGAAATCCATGATGTATTCCAGAGGATTTTGCGGAACAGCAAAAGAATTCAGGCAAGAAAGCTGTTTCCATATAATATTGTATTAATCGGGTTTATGGGAGCGGGAAAGTCTACGATTTCAGATTATCTCAGCACGATGTTTGATATGAAACTTGTGGAGATGGATCAGGAAATTGCCGAGAGGGAGGAAATGAGCATTCCGGATATTTTCGCAACATATGGGGAAGAATATTTCCGCAATCTTGAGACGGAATTATTAAAGGAACTTCAGACAGGCAGAAATTGTATTATTTCTTGTGGGGGCGGAGTAGCGCTTCGCAGTGAAAATGTCGTTGAAATGAAGAAAAACGGAAAGGTCGTTTTATTGACTGCCAGCCCGGAAACAATTTATGAACGCGTAAAAGACAGTAATGACCGCCCGCTTTTAAAAGAAAATAAAAGTGTGGAGTTTATTGCACAGTTGATGGAAAAAAGAAAAGAGAAGTATGAAGATGCGGCAGATGTTGTGATTCGCACGGATGGAAAAACGATATTGCAGATCTGCGAAGAACTGATTACAAGACTGATGGAGTTGGAAGAGAAATAATGTTTGAAAGATTTTTCCCGGATGAATATGTGGTATCTACATATGTAATCCCATTTGAAAGATTGTATGAAGAGGGATATCGAGGAGTAATTTTTGATATAGATAATACTCTTGTGCCTCACGGTGCACCGGCAGATGACAGAGCAAAAAAACTGTTTCGGAGATTGAAAGAGATTGGATTTTCCTCCTGTCTCATTTCTAATAATCAAGAAGAACGAGTAAAAATGTTCAATCAGGAGATTCGGACAAATTATATTTATAATGCGCATAAACCTTCAACGAAAAATTATGAGAAAGCGATGAAGATTATGGGAACTGATAAAACAAATACATTTTTTGTCGGAGATCAACTGTTTACAGATGTCTGGGGAGCGAAAAGAACAGGAATACATAATATTCTTGTGAGGCCGATCGATCCAAAAGAAGAGATTCAGATTGTTCTTAAGAGGTATCTTGAGAAGATCGTTCTTCATTTCTATAAAAAAAGATTGAAAAATGAAAGAAATTAGTATAGAATTATTAAATGGAGTGCTAAAATAGTGAACGATTTTGAAGGAGGAAGATAAATGATTTCAGCAGGAGATTTTAAGAACGGAATTACTGTGGAAATTGATGGAAATATTTACCAGATTTTGGAGTTCCAGCATGTAAAACCGGGAAAAGGTGCAGCTTTCGTAAGAACAAAATTAAAAAATATTATCAGTGGCGGTGCGGTAGAGAGAACATTCCGTCCGACAGAGAAATTCCCGAAAGCTCATATTGACAGAAAGGACATGCAGTATCTGTATCAGGACGGTGATTTGTACAACTTTATGGATGTTGAGACATATGATCAGATCGCTTTGAATGCGGATGTCGTAGGAGATGCTTTGAAATTTGTGAAAGAGAATGAGACAGTTAAGATCTGCTCACATAACGGAAATGTATTTTCTGTTGAACCGCCGCTTTTTGTCGAGCTGGAGATTACAGAAACAGAGCCGGGATTTAAGGGCGATACTGCACAGGGAGCAACGAAACCGGCTGTTGTAGAAACAGGCGCTACGGTTATGGTTCCGCTTTTTGTTGAGCAGGGAGATGTTCTGAAGATTGATACTCGTACAGGAGAGTATTTGTCAAGAGTTTAATCAAAGCGATATTTTAGATTTTGTGTCTATATAGTGTTTTGAAATTATATAAAAAGATTCCGTCTGAGGGCGGAATCTTTTTTGTGCAATATTACATGTTGCATTTTCTTTTTTGATTCTCTATAATCAAGAGCACATAATATTTTTCAAATTATCAATGTATTTCAAGGTACAGTTCGTACCGGATTTCTCATTTAATTCAAATTGAACCGCATAAAAAGGAAGGAGTTATATGACTTATATTGAATTTGCAGATGCGGTAGAAAAGATGATGAACAAAAAGATGAAAGGGGGCGTTCGTGCAAGCTTATATACGGCAATGAAAAATAATGGGAAAGAGAGAACGGGTATTTTGATTGAAATGCCCGGGATCAATATTTCTCCGACAATCTATCTAGAAGAGTATTACGAAAGCTATGTGGCGGGTAGAAAGATAGAACAGATTGTAGATGACATCAAGCAGCTTTATGAAGAAATAAAACAGGAAAAACCGTGGGATTGTGAATCTTTTCGGGATTATGAAGGGGTCAGAAACCGGATTGTATTTAAAGTGATCAACACGGCAAAAAATCGAAAATTTTTAAGAACCGTTCCCCATTTAGCGTTTCTTGATCTGTCTATTGTTTTTTATGTTCTTGTTGATGTGTCTGAAGAAGGAACAGCGGCAATGGTTGTTAACAGAAGCCATGCAGACACTTGGAAGGTGCAGGCAGAAACATTGTGGGAAGACGCGGTGAAAAATGTAAAAAATCTGCTTCCGGCAGAATTTGTTACGATGAACCATGCATTAAAATCTCTTTTAGGGGATGTGGAATATGAAGAGGGAGATCTTCTTTTAGAAAAGAAAAAAGACTATGATCAGATGTATGTTTTATCAAATAAATTCAGAAATTATGGAGCGGCATGTATTGCTTATCCTAACGTGCTCGAAATGATCGGTCAGATTTTAAAGAAAGATTATTATATTTTGCCAAGCAGTGTTCATGAAGTGATCATTGTGCCATATTCAGAAATCTATGTATGCAGTAAGTTGGATGAGATGGTAAGAGAAATCAACAGTACACAGGTTGAAGAGGAAGATGTATTAAGTAATCATGTGTATTTGTATGACAGAGTTTCCGGTAAGCTTCGTGTCGGATCATCTGTACAGACAGGGAGGATGATGGCATGAGACGATGGATGAAAGTTGTATTTTGTTTTCTTTTTGGAATCATTTTTACGAACATGTTCACTATGGATCAGGCAGTCGCAGATGAAAGCTTTGGAAAAAGAGAAATCTCAGCAGAATCATCCGTATTGACGCAGAAAAAACAAGCAGTGTTAGATATGGAAACAATGACATTTTCGTTGGAATCAGAGGCAGATGAAGACGGAGATACGATATCGAAAGGTATGATACTGACAACTGCGGGAATCACATCGGATACATATCCGGCAGTTTTGACAAAATCGGATGAGATGTTCAAAAAAGCGGCGGCAATTTCAGAAAGATCAAAAGTAGAACTGACAGTAGGAGAAGAGATTTATTATGGCAATTACAGCACTAATTATTTTGATGTAAACGGAAAACCTGCATACTGTCTTGAACCGCTGAAAGATACTCCAAATTCAGGTTCGTATGAAACGCAGGCATTAACCGGCGGAGCTGTAAGAAAAGGATTGTATTATGCATATGGCGGTCCAGGATATGAATTGTATAGGGCAAAATATGGTGCGATCGGCATTGGAGAAAATTATTCTGTAAATGACGAATACTGTATGAGTCATTGCATTTTGTCGTATCTTTATATGGGAACGGAGGAAGCGTTTCTAGGATTAGATCAGCAGGTAATTGAAAATTTAAAACAGAAGGCAAAAAATATAGAAAGTATGCCGGATCCGCCGGAATCATTTTACGCGTTTTTGTTTAACTTAAATTCAGCCGGACAGACAATGGGAGGAAGTGGAAAAGACAGAGTCGGATCTATTGAGATTTATAAATATTCCGATCATCCGGAATGGATAGAAGGAAACAGATGCTATTCTCTTGCAGGAGCGGTGTTTGGTATCTATGAAAGCGGAAAAGACAAACTATTATGGGAATTGACTACAGACGAATCAGGTTATGCAAAAAAAGAAAATATTCCGATCGGAAATTATGATATCAGGGAATTAAAAGCTCCGGCCGGACATGTTATACAATTTAAGCCGCAATCTATCCGAATAGATGAAAACAAAGTATGTACATATAAGTGCACAGATCAGGCGCAGTATTATCCGATAGATCTGATTTTACAGAAAAAAGATAAAGAAACAGATCAATCAGAAGCTCAAGGAGCGGCAACATTGGAAGACGCTCAATTTTCTATTAAGTATTATTCCGGATATTATGAAAAAAATCCGGCAGATTCAGGAGTAACACCGGTCAGAGAATGGATTATGAAAACGGATTCAGAAGGAAGAATAAGAATGAAAGAAGAACAAAAAGTCAGTGGAGATCCGTTTTATAAAAACACGGAAGGAGAAGTTGTTCTTCCGCTTGGAACTGTTACATTTCAGGAAATAAAAGCTCCTGAAGGATATTTGCTCAACAATGAAATTTTTATAGAAACGGTTAGGGAAGAAGGCACAGGACAGACAGATACAATTTTTCAATGTCCTACAATACCTGATCAGATCATCAGAGGTAATCTGCAGATTGTAAAATTTCGTGAAGATAAAGAGGAAGAATCAGAGCAGGGCGAACAAAAAGTACCTTTGGAGGGAATTGTTTTTACAATCACATCAAAAACAACAGGCTGGCAGTGTGAAATTGTAACAGATGAAAACGGATATGCGTCAACATTCCGACAAGGAGAAGAACAGCAGAAAGGAGGTCTTGTATATGATACATATATTGTGAGCGAAAAAAAGGCGCCGGAAGGGTTGACTCCGGTAGGAGATTTTGAGATTACAATAGAAGAAGATGCGAAAACGCTATATTACATATTAGAAAATAAGAAAATATTTTCTCCGGTAAAGCTCGTGAAAAAAGATAGCGAGACAGAAAAAATAATTCCTGTTGCAGGAGCGGTGTTTCGGCTTTTGGACAAAGATAAAAAACCGATTACGATGACGACACATTACCCGAATGAATCAGTTTACGATCTGTTTAAAACAGACGAAAACGGAAGTTTTGTTTTGCCTGAGAAACTTCCTGCCGGAAATTATTATTTTCAGGAGGTGGAAGCGCCGCAAGGTTATCTTATAGAAGATGGATTAATTCCATTTACAATTATAGAAAATCATGACTGGGAGACACCTTTTATTGTTGAGTCGAAAGAAAGACCGGCGAAAGGGCGCATTTATATTCAAAAAAATGATTCTGTAACAGAAAAAGGAATCTCAGGAGTAAAATTTGAGATAAAGGCAGCAGAAGATATTTGTACTCCTGACGGAACTGTTCGTGTGGAAAAAGGAACAGTAGTCGGATCATTAGTGACAGACCAAAGCGGGAAAGCATGGTCGGAAGAATTGTATCTTGGAACGTATGAGATCATAGAGACAAAGCAGGCAGAAGGTTATATTTTGCCGGAAAAGAGCGTTGAGATCGAATTAGAGTACGAAGGTCAGGACGTACCGGTTGTGACAAAAGAGACGGAAATATTAAATAAGCCTACGTCTGTAGTTATCCGAAAATCAGATGGGGAAACAAAGAAAGCACTTTCTGGCGTGAAATTTGAACTGCGGGAAAAAATATCGGAAATAAACGAAGAATCCGATGCAGAAGAGGAAGATCTCAGCGAAGAGAAAACAACATATATTACAGATGAAAATGGAGAAATACATCTTTCTTATCTGCGTCCGGGAGTCTACTGTCTTTATGAGTCTGAACCTTTGACAGGATATATAAAAAATGAAGAAGTGTGGGAGTTTCAGATCAGGGAAGACGGAACAGTAGAAGGAGAACAGGAAAAAATTCTGGAGATTGAAAATCATCATACACGGATCACGGATACACACGCCGTTTGGAAAGAAAGCAAGGCAAAAGAAATTATTGCAGGAGAGGAACATATTATCTGCGATACAGTCAATTTTAAATATATGGAAGCAAATGCATCTTATACGATGAAAGGCATATTGATGGATGCAGATACAGGAAAAGAACTGCTTCAGGACGGGAAACCGGTAACATCAGAAAAAACATTTAAGGGGAAAGACGCAAAAGACGGGATTACAATGGAATTTGATGTTGATTCAAGAAAATTTCCGGGGAAAAGAATTGTAGTTTTTGAAGTATTGTATCTCGGTGATTGTTTGATTGATGCACATCGAGATCTGAGAAATCAGGAACAGACAGTATCTATTTTGAAAAAAGAAGAAGTTACGGTAAAAACCGGAGATAATAAGGTATATATGAAGCAAACGATTTTGATTATGTCGGCGTCTGTCTGTATTTTATATGCTACTTGGAAACGAAAAAAACGAAGACATTAAAAACGACCGATCAAGGATGCAGCAGCTGAATTGTTCTATTTGAGAAATTGCTTTAGAAATTTATTTAAAGATTGCTTATTAGAATTATTAAAATTAGTATTTAGAGCTTGCTCAAAATTACTGGGCTTAAAATTACTGTTTAGAATTTGCTCAAAATCAGTAGTAATATAAAGCGGTTAGTGTTATAATATTGAGAAAGTAAAGACTGTTTTTCAGAACAGAGAAAGGACGTAGATTATGAGCAAAGTAGAAGAATTTATCGCCGAGACAAAACTGAATGATCTGCTGCACAAAAAAGAGGCGGAAAGTCAGAAAAATAAAGTGATCTGGGTATTGGCAATTATTGGAGCAGTGGCAGCAGTTGCAGGAATCGCTTACGCAGTGTATCGTTTCTTTACACCGGATTATTTGGAAGAGTTTGAAGATGATTTTGACGATGACTTCGATGATTATTTCAGCGAAGACGATCAGGTGTAAGAAACTGTTTGCAAAAGTAAAACAGAATATACAGGCAGAGTGTGGATGAAACTGCACCCTGCCTGTTTTGCAGTTGAAAAGGTGTCTGCTTTGCAATGATATATGGATGAAGGATTGACATAAAAGTTAACAGAAAAATTGATAAAAGAGTAAGAGTTAATGCGGTAATTTTCTGCTGTGTTAAAAAGAAAAATTATTACGAAAGGAAAAGCTTATGAAGAAAGGGCAGATTTTTGAAGGAATAATTGAAAGAGTAGATTTTCCGAATAAAGGACTTGTGAAAGTTGAAGAAGAAGGTAAAGATGCCAGATATGTGACTGTAAAAAATGCAGTACCGGGGCAAAAAGTGCGATTCATTATAAATAAATTTAAAAAAGGGAATGCAGAAGGCAGGCTGTTAGAAGTTCTGGAAAATTCCTCTCTTGAAACGAGGAAACCTGTATGCAGTATTTTTCCGGCATGCGGTGGATGCATGTATCAGACAATGCCGTATGAAGAACAGATGAAAATGAAAGAAGGACAGATCCGAAGAATTATGGATGAAGCTGTGGACGGCGAGTATTTGTTTGAAGGTGTGAAGGCAAGTCCGAAAGAATTTGCATATAGAAATAAGATGGAATTCTCATTCGGAGATGAATATAAAGATGGTCCTTTGTCGCTCGGACTTCATAAAAAAGGAAGTACTTATGATGTGCTGACCGCATCCGACTGTAAACTCGTGCATGAAGATATGAATAAAATTCTCGTGTGCGTATTAGAGTATTTTAAAGAGCGGAAAGTCAGTTATTATAAAAAGATGCAGCATGTCGGATATTTAAGACATTTACTTTTAAGACGGGGAGATACGACAGGAGAGATCCTTGTCAATCTTGTCACAACAACGCAGGAAGAATACGACTTATCAGAACTGACAGAACAGCTTTTACAGCTTCCGCTTGAAGGGAAAATCGTAGGCATTCTTCATATTTTGAATGATTCTTTGTCAGACGTTGTAAAAAGCGATGAGACGAGGGTTTTATATGGTCAGGATTTCTTTTATGAAAAACTGCTCGGATTACAATTTAAGATTACACCGTTCTCCTTTTTTCAGCCAAATACAAAGGGGGCGGAAGTGCTTTATGAAACAGTGCGTGAATACATAGGCGATATCCGTGATCTGACGGTGTTTGATCTGTTCAGCGGAACAGGCACGATCAGTCAGGTGCTTGCTCCTGTGGCAAAAAAAGTGATTGGCGTAGAGATTGTAGAAGAAGCAGTGGAAGCGGCAAAAGAGAATGCAGAAAGGAACGGACTTTCTAATTGTGAGTTTATTGCCGGGGATGTGTTTCAAGTGCTCGATGAAATAGAAGAAAAACCAGATGTGATTATACTCGATCCGCCGCGGGATGGAATCCATCCGAAGGCATTGCCGAAGATCTTGGATTATGGAGTAGACCGTATCGTATATATTTCCTGTAAAATGACAAGCTTGGCAAGAGATTTAGAGATGATACAGCAGAGAGGGTATACGGTTGAAAAAATGACGGCAGTGGATCAATTTTGTGAGACTGTGCATGTGGAGACGGTCTGTTTGATGTCAAAAGTGAACCCTAAGAAGTAAAAATAATGTAGTAAATAAAAGGCTTTTCAGAGAGCTATCGTTAATGAGTACGATTAGCTGCTGGAAAGCCTTTCTTTTTATGCTTGAAAATGGCTTTATGGTGCTGCTTGGAAAGTGTGACGAGTTGTGGGTATTTGGTGAAGAAGCTAGTGCAGGCATGTGCGCTGAGATAGCAAAAGCCAAGAGACACGGAAAGAAAATCAGATATTTCGATAGTTCGTGTAACGAAACAAACAGAGCTCTGGAGATAGGTCCAGAGAGATTGCAGGAGGAACGTTAAATATGAATTTTGTTATTTACACAGCCGACTGCACCGGGAATAAAGCTAACTGCGACTACCCACATAGAGTAGAAGTTGATGGGCCAGAGGTTCTCCAGGAAGCAGTCAAAAAAGATCATGTCTGCGCTGAATATAAAGGTAACTACAGAAGCAAGGACAATTTCGTGACTTCGAATGCCATCGTCATGGATGTGGATAACGACCACACCGATGCTCCAGCGGAGTTTATTACGGAAGCAAAGATGGATGAGATGTTCCCAGACATCGATTATTGTCTGGTGCCGAGCCGCCATCATATGTTGCCAAAGGGATCGCACCAAGCAGCACCTAGAGACCTGGATTTGCTTACCATTGGCCTCGTGAATGATATGTATGCTGAAAACAGCAACGATGATTATAAAGGATATAAGGAAGTGGCGACTCAAGAGGACTTCGACAAATTTTAATCAACTGGTTGAATTTGGAGTATGGAGTATGAACAATTTGTAAAATGCTGATTTTGTATTGCTTTTGTCAGGACAAATGGATATAATATAGTTAGAAAAAACTCGAAAGGAGTGTTTACTATGGCAACAAAATCAGCAAATTTATACGCACGCATAGAGCCTGATGTAAAAGAACAGGCAGAAGGAATCTTAGCAGCATTAGGAATTCCTGCATCCAATGCAATAAATATGTTTTACAAACAAATTATTCTTCAAAGAGGACTTCCTTTTGAAGTGAAAATGCCATCCGCTCGTCCTGTAGACGCTAGTGCATTATCAGAAGCACAGATGAATGCAGAACTAGAGAAAGGATATGCGGATATGCAGGCTGGTCGTACTAGATCAGCAAAATCTGTTTTTGCTGATATCCGCAAGGATTACAGTTTATGATTTATGATATCGAGATTTCAGATCAGGCCGAGATAGACCTTCGTGGAATCTTCGAATACATTGCTTTTGAACTGCAGGCACCAGAAAATGCAAGTGGTCAGATTGATAGGCTTGAAGCATGTATTATGGATCTTGATCATATGCCGAAGAGATATCGACAATATGAATTGGAACCATGGAAAAGTCGAGGGCTACGCGTAGCGCCAGTAGACAATTATCTTGTTCTATATATTCCGGATGATGATACACAAGTGGTTACGATTATCCGTGTTATGTACGGTGGACGAGATGTGGATACGCAATTAAACAGATTTACAAAAACAAAATAATTTGAAAGCATCAATCAGAAATGGTTGGTGCTTTTTTCATGCCTGGAGAAATCTGGGCTTTTTTATGCCCATTTTTACGGAAGGAGGTATCGACCGTGGCTAACAGAATCATGGGTATTACTGTCGAGATTGGCGGAGATACCACCAAATTACAGACTGCCCTAAAGGGAGTCAATGGACAAATTAAAAGTACGCAGCAACAGTTAAAGGATGTAGATAAGTTATTAAAGCTTGATCCTGGAAACACAGAGCTGCTTGCACAAAAACAGAAGCTTCTTGCTGATGCGGTTGGTGAAACCAAGGAGAAGTTAGCCACTCTGAAAACTGCAGCAGAGCAGGCAAACACAGCTCTCGCAAATGGTGACATTTCTCAGGAGCAGTATGACGCACTTCAAAGAGAAATCATTGAGACGGAGCAGGATTTAAAGAAATTAGAAACACAGGCAAATCAGTCAGCTACAGCCATGCAGAAGATTGCAGCTACTGGTGAGAAGCTTAAGACTACAGGAGATAATATTTCGAGTGCCGGTCAGAAGCTCCTACCGGTGACTGCAGCAGTTACTGGAATGGGAGCAGCATCTATTAAGACTGCAGCAGACTTTGAAAGTTCTATGTCTCAGGTTCAGGCGACGATGGGTATCACGAAAGACTCCATTCGATTCTGACACGATTGGAAATCCGGCTCTTGATGTAGGTGATGTGTTGGTATTTTCCGGCGGACAGGCTGATAGTCAGCAAATCACCTGTATTACCTCTATTCAGACAAGAATTGGTGGAAAGCAGAGTCTGAAATGTGTAGGGAAAAATCCGAGACTGGCGAGGGCAAAATCAAAAAATGACAAGAATATTTCCGGGCTGTTAAATCAGATCGAGGAACAGGGGAAGACCGGGAAAATCGGTATTCATACTTTTACTAACACGTCTGCCTACACCATCGCAGACACAAAAATCAAGGTAATCAGCATTGAATTTGCATTTTCGGAAGAAAACCATATGCAGTTTTTTGGACAGCTTCTTGTCCATGCCGAGGCAGTTCAGCAAGAACGGAGTGCAAATGCTACAGGAACCATTGTCATACCGTTTCCGTCTGGTGAAAGTAAAAACACTGAAACTGTGTCGGATAAGGCGGACGCAGGAAATGGAAAAGGGCAGACAGGAAGTCAAACAGTGGATGAATCGTCAGGGGCAATTGCTAACCAAATGAAAGAAAGTACTGGCGGAGAAATCAATACAGAACCGGCATCAGCATTATCTGTAGAGGTAAGCCTTCCGGTCAGCTGGACGGAGGACGGACAGGCTGTCTGTCATGTAACTTTTGAATTTAACGATGAAGAGATCACAATACATCAGCCTGTGGAAACCTGGCATTCCGGTTGGCATATCCTGACACTTTACTATCCGATTGAACATATCGTGGCGAATTACACCAATACGTTTAATGTGTATCTGCATATGGAAAATGGTACTGGAACGATCGAGCCGGGCGGCATCATTGCTTCAGTCAGTGGTCAGGCAATGGCGGCAGAAGAAGCATGGGACGGAAAGCTGGAGCTTGAGGACAGAACTGCATATTTTGGAATCGGCGGAGGTATAAGGGTGAAGCCAAGATTATACGTCGCATCTTTGCCCTTGATTTTATCCATTCGGACAGAAGCATTTTTAAGATTGTCGATTTAGACGAAGCGTGGGCGTTCTTAAATGTGGCACAAGGCGAAACCTTATCAAACAAGCTGGTTCGTGCTGGACGAGCTATGCAGGCAGGCGTTTATTTCGTTACACAATCTTCTGGGGACGTGGCAAAGGAAAGTCTGAAAAACAATATCGGTTTGAAGTTTGCATTTCGTTCTACTGACATCAACGAGATAAAGCAGACCTTAGAGTTTTTCGGTATCGACAAGGACGACGAAAATAACCAGAAACGCTTGCGTGATTTGGAGAACGGACAATGTTTATTCCTCTTGTTCTTTAACTTAGGTAAGGTTAAAATCCCAGTACTTTTTGTGTTAGCTTGCGTTCGTCAGCATCGGCATTTCGATAATGTGTGATCAAATCAATTTCTTCTCTTGTCAAATAAATAGTGTCTGCACTGTCAACAACCATTCCTGTGAAATACGGACCGGAAGTTTCATTGATAAGACCATCTTTTGAACAAGTCTGCGTAAGCAAATTTTCGAGAGAAATATGATAAATATTTGCAATGCGGATAATGATATCCAAATCGGGAATCCGTTTTCCTGTTTCATAATTAGAGTACGCCTGTCTTGAAATATTCAATTTTTTACTAAATTGAGTTTGTGTAAAATGATGATCTTTTCTAAGCCGTTGAAGATTGGCTGCCAGCTGAATATTAGACACGAAGACACCTCCATTTATAAGAAATCTGAAATTTGTTTAAATATCTTTTTTATTATACCAATTTTTCCTGTAAATGGATTTATATGCAACTTAACAAAGAATATATCATAAAAGCAACAAAATGTTGCTAACATTTATAAAGATTTCTTTGAACAAATTGACTTGACTTTTAAATATTACAGGTGTAATATTTATGAATGAAAAATATTCGTTAACAAAAATTTTTCGATTAAAATCTTACAAGTGTAATAAAAAGTCTAACTATTAAAAGTCAAGGT
>ERZ894183.1123-NODE-1123-length-15776-cov-21.521086_pt1 | contig 15776 bp, 16 predicted proteins | sample MGYA00380279_ERZ894183 | MGnify/ENA primary metagenome ERZ894183 (study PRJEB32331, sample SAMN06328422) | human gut metagenome | biome: human gut microbiome; feature: stool | host: Homo sapiens | collected 2013-06-26 ... | reverse complement strand
CACTACACATGAGATTTAAAACACAGGGGGTCTGTTCCAGGGAGATATCCTTTGAAGTAAAAGATAATAAACTGACCAACGTCCAGTTCGTAGGCGGCTGCTCCGGCAACACTCAGGGCCTGTCCCGGCTCATCGAGGGCATGGACGTGGATGAGGCTATCCGAAGACTGGACGGAATCCAGTGCGGTCCCAGGCCTACGTCTTGTCCGGATCAGTTGGCTCGGGCGTTGAAGCAGTTTAAGGGGCGGTAATAATTTTACTAATTGATACTTGATATATCGTTACAAATTTCTATTCAAATTTAAAAAGGGCACACCTAAACCGTGGTGTTGCCCTTTTTAGATACTGATTATGGATAATTACGTTTAAATGTAAATATTTCTATATCTCCCTAAGGGAAACAAATATAACATATCCATTAATTACTGAATAAGTATTCCGTCTGTAATAGGGCTAAATCCTTCGAATACATCATTATAGACAGCCCCAAAAACTCCTCTAAGACGATAATAATAACCTTTATCCTGTTTTTTAAATGTTATATTAACACTTGGCGAGTTTAAACCATCCGGGTAATCTTTAGCATAAAATTCAGCATCATAATAGGTTACTTGCCTCCAGCGTTCTGCCTGCGCATCCCATCTATCTAAATATACAGTTATGTAAGCCTCATCAACTGGTTTTGCCATATATGCAATACCTACAGCTCCAATGTCCCCATTTCCCTCATTTGAAATCGCTAAATCAGCACCCATAAAAAAGTCGCCTCTCCTCTTAGCCCATTCAGATACTTTACTATGCCTTGCAGTCTCAGGCAAGAGCGCAGAGTCCTCATCTACAGATGTGTACCTATCTGGATTATACGGTTTAGCAAATACATTCATTGATAACATTGACATAATTAATATAGCATTGATTAGTAATAATATAACTTTTTTCATTTGTATCCCCCTACTCTAAAGCTAGAATGATAATCTTTCTACCATATTTTCAAATTCCTCTTGACATATCACACCTGATAGTCTGTAATATGCTCCATCAATTATTATAGATGCTTCATATCTTTCATTACCATCAGATAGTATCTCTTTGTTTATTTCAATATCTTGGGATAACCATTTACTATGCACAATCTTCTGTTTCTCATATTCTGAATTATGATTAAATGAGACTTCAGTATCATATTTCGACTGGATTAAAAAAACATTTTGTTGCGAATAATCAAATCTCATGTATGCTATGCCCTTTTCAATGTCTAAACCAGAAAAGACCATATCTGAAGGAATATAACCCAATTTTAAAGGCTTTATACCCAATTCTTTCTCAATAACTACATATGCCTCCTCTTCACCATTAACTGCAATTTTGTTAGAATCATTGTTAAATACTATACCATTATCAAATTCGGTTCTTACCCTCCCACGATAAAAATACGACTTCGTCCCCATAGCCACCATACATCCACTCCCTGCCACTAGGCAGGCAATTAAACCAACCGCAGCCAACCGTTTCCATCCAAACCTTGGTTTGATAACCTTGGGGTGCTCCGGTTGGTCGGATTCCGGTACATTCTTTAACTCAGCCCTTTCTTCCTGTATCCTTGCCCAGATTTTTTCAAATTCATCTGGGGATGGGGATGGAATGGGGAGGGGGACGGCCATATTCTTGACTGCTTCAAATTCTTTTAACAGTTCTTCATCTGATATATCATCCGTTCCCCAAATCGGGCAGTCCATAGAATTGTCCTGTTCTGAATCTCTTTTATAATCTCCCACGTGACACCTCTGTTTACCAAATCTCCTAAAGTTCCCTTTGCCTTTAGGGTTGACTTTTTGCGTTTAATGCTTACTATAATAGTAGACGTTTATGAATGCCGGTTTCCCCAGCATATCATATTCTTTAGGAGGTTTTTATGAAAAAAATCATTTTAACCGGCGGCGGTACTGCCGGACACGTTACCCCCAATCTGGCCCTGCTCCCTTCATTAAAAGAAGCTGGTTACGAAATCCGCTATATCGGTTCATACCAGGGTATGGAACGCAAGCTGATTGAAAATGCGGGCATTCATTATGATGGCATATCCTCTGGCAAGCTACGCAGATACTTTGATATCAAGAATTTTTCCGACCCGTTCCGCGTTGTCAAGGGTTACGCGGAGGCCAGACGGCTCTTAAAACGCCATAAACCGGATGTAATTTTTTCTAAGGGCGGTTTTGTTGCAGTTCCCGTGGTTCTCGCTGCCAAGCACTATAAAATCCCTGTCATCATACATGAGTCCGATATGACGCCAGGTTTGGCTAACAAAATCTGCATTCCCTCTGCCCTTAAAGTCTGCTGTAACTTCCCGGAGACCCTTAAGTACCTTCCATCTGACAAGGCCGTACTTACAGGCTCCCCTATCCGTGAGGAACTGCTCCAGGGCGATCGGCTGTCCGGGCTCACTTATGCCCACCTGACTGCCAGCAAGCCTGTACTTCTTGTCATTGGCGGAAGTCTGGGCTCTGTAGCTGTAAATACGGCGGTCCGCAATATCCTCCCCAGGCTTCTGCCCAGCTATCAGGTAATACATATCTGTGGCAAAGGCAATCTGGATGAAAGTCTGATTGGAACTGCCGGATATGTACAGTATGAATACGTTGATGCTCCCCTAAAGCATCTTTTCGCGGCTGCCGACCTTGTCATATCAAGAGCTGGGGCCAATTCCATCTGCGAGCTTCTGGCACTGCGCAAACCGAATCTGCTCATCCCCCTGTCAGCAGCGGCCAGCCGCGGAGACCAGATTCTCAATGCCAATTCCTTTGCAAAACAAGGATTCAGTAAGGTTCTGGAAGAGGAAGCATTGTCTGACGACTCTCTGCTTGACGCGATTAACGATTTATACCTAAACCGTAATTCCTATATACAGTCCATGGAGCAGAGTAATTTGAACAATGCCGTTAAAACAGTTGTATCTCTCATTGAATCATGTGTGAAATAACGTTAGGGCCAATTATCATTTTTTAGCAGTTCTTCAAGGTACTTTCTGATACGGCTGACTCTGGAATAACATGCCTTTTCTGTAATATTCAGCATAGCGCATACTTCCCTTGTCGGCCGTCCCTCTATCAATCTGAGCGTCGCGACCTGACGCCAGTTTTCAGGCATCCTCTCGATTTCCTTAAGAAGCGCCTGACATCTCTCTTTGCTGACTACAAAATCCGGCAGATTGGCAGCCTTATCGTGTGCCGGATAATCCTCACTGTTATATGCCTCTTCGTCCAATTCCCCATAGCTCCTGTACTTCATCTTTCGGTGAAAATCCATACACCGGCTCTTCAGAATACGTATCAGCAGCGCCCTCTTACTTTCCTCGGACATATCCAGGGAATATTTATACCGGGCATATGAGACAAATGTATCCTGTACCACATCCTCAATATAATCCACAGGAATATCGTTTACATAAGCTATCCTTCTCAGGTATACCTCATATTCCAGATACATTTTCTCAAACAGTTTCTTATCTTCTGTATCCATCTTCTCAATCTTCATTGCAATTACAGACAGCCTTTGATTTTATCCGCAACCTCTGCCAGTTCCTCTGGCGAAGCCTTTCCCGGAGTCCAACCGACAATGGCTGGACCTCTCTCATATCTTGGAATCACATGCATGTGGAAATGGAACACAGTCTGCCCGGCTGCCTCTCCATTATTCTGAACCAGATTGAATCCCGCGCATCCGAGAGATTTCTTCATCGCAGAACCAATCTTGGCACCCAGAGGAAGGACTTTGGCGGCTATATCCCCATCCAGTGAGCATACATCTGCAAAATGCTGTTTTGGAAGGATAAGAGCATGTCCTCTGGACGCCGGTCCCAAATCCAGAATCACGCGAAAATCCTCATCCTCATACAGAGTGGCTGACGGAATCACCCCGCCCGCTATTTTACAAAAAATACAATTGTCATCTGTCATTCTGAAAATCCTCCTTCCGCTGCGGTTAACACAGCCTGCATTCTATCCAGCCATACCGGAAATTCTGGCAGCATGTTTCCTCCTGTAAAGCAGGATGCCTAAAATGAAGCCGGAAATCAGGCCTCCTATGTGAGCTACATTGTCCACTCCTGTTGAAGTAAACCCATGATAAAGGGTCAGCAGAACCATAAAGCCCAGCTGCCTGTTGGTTAGTCCGTCCAACTGACCGTGATGAATGGCAATCACATAGACCAGACCGCCTATCACACCGAAGATTGCGCCTGAAGCTCCCGCTGACACACTGGCCGCTCCTGTCCGTACCTGAACAGCCAGAGATATACCGTTGGCAGCAACACCGCTGGCAAGGTAAAATATCAAATATTTGATATGACCCAGCGCCTTTTCCATCTTCTCGCCAAGCACCAGCAGAACCAGCATATTATTTGCCAGATGGCTGACTCCGAAGTGCAAAAACATGGCAGTAAACAGCCTGTAATACTCTCCACCAAGGATGACAAACGGCGCAAATACCGCACCATGTTTTACCATGAATACGCCATCCTCCGTGGAGCCGATGGCCTCCAGATACAGAAATACCAATGCGTTGACTGCTGCCAGCGCAATATTGACATATGGCCTGTTCCTGTTTATACCTGTAACCATCCGTATTCCTCACATCCTTAATGATATATAATCTTAGCATACTTTAAAGGACTTGTTAAGTGGCTTTGACGCAATAAAGTTATTTTTTATGCCCCCACCCCTTGCTATCTGCTATTTCCGCAACCAAAATCATACTATTGTTTTAAGATAGAAAGTACATACAGGACTGCTCTGTGCAGCTAATAAAAAACATATCCGCAGTCAGCCATAAATATCTGGTCTCCCGGCTCCAGCTGTGTTGTCTCGTTTGCCTCCAGCAAACGGCCTCTGACCCTGGTGCCATTGGTAGAGTTAAGGTCTGTTACAGTATAACGCCCATTATTTTCATCTAATCTTATGTGAAAGCGGCTTACTGTATCTTTAAGCAGCACATAATCGGCTAAATCCTTGTGTTTGCCAATCACAAAGGGAAAATAGGATATTACAATGTCTTCATCCGAACCGTTGAGGGCGGATAAGCGCCGTACCTCTTCCCCTTCTGCCGGCCGCTCTGATAAAAGAACAGTCTGAAAGGATTCTTCGGCACTGTTTTGTGGGATTTTCTGGGAATATTCATTTTTATTTTCATTCGTATACACGGGAGAAGGCTGAATGTCCAAATCCTCATCTTCGTCATCTTCGTCCTCATACAAAATTCTCCATGGGTCCTGCTCCTCGCCTGAGTCTGTATCATCTCCATTATCAGCCCTATGCCCAATGAACAGCCCGTATATATTGATGGCTGATAATATAACCAGTAAGCCTCCGTCTATTGCTGCTAACATTTTCCAATTATCGAAGACCGCTGTCATCCCTCTGAACAGCCACAGTGCCAATGGACAAAGAACTGCCACTGACAGCCATAAAATAAACTGCCGTATGAAAATGTTTCCTTTCCTTTCATCCTTTTCCTTCTTTTCCCGGTCCTTCCCCCCGTCCTCCCCCTGTTCTTTCTTCGTTTTCACACTTTTTCCTCTGCCTTGCCCTGTATCAGCCTCTTTCCCCTGTTTCTCTTCATCTTTTCCCTTTTGTTCCTTCTCCCAATTATCCCTTCCCTGCACGCCTCCCTTCTTCGCAAAATCTTCTTCCTGCTCCCTCAATAACGCTCTTTTCTTCCCCTTCCGCCGTTCTGACGCAATCAGCCCCAGCAGATCGTCCATTCCGCAGTTTTCCTTAAGGCTTTCCTGATAAAGCCCATAAGCCAGAACGACACACTCCCTGTCTTTATGGTTTATCCTCTTCAGAATGTATTGCAGAAGGCGGCTCAGTTTCTCCTGAAAATCACCCTGAGCGCCGGGAACCAGGCACAAACCGGTCTGGAACAGTTCCGGCTCCACATAAATATATTCCGGTTCCAGCAAAACACCGCCTGCGTCTAAAAGATATTCCTCCATACCATTCAATGCTGTATGTATCTGAATTAATAACTGGCATATCTCATCCCCGGTTATAAAACGGGTCTCCAGAAGGCGGCTTAACGGTTGCCTGGAGGTGATGTCATAACAATACGAAGGCCGTCCATCCTGATATGTTATGTACATCCTCAGCAGCCCGCGAATCTCATTGTGGGCCAGCATTCTGGCTTCATATCCGGCTGTGGTCTCTGCCATCCCCGCTACCAGGTAATTGCGTTTTGCTTCTCTCCTGTAGCTAATTTCCATCTTCTTTGACCAGCCCTTCAATTAAAGTAATCTTGCGCAGGAATATCTCCGGCCGGAACCTTCCCGCCTCAATCTCCCTTTTCCATTTCCCATCTCTGCTTACTCCGTATATCCTCTGTCCTTTTTCCTTTATCATCAGATTGCAGTCAGTAAAAAACATGAGACGGCCCATATGTTCCTGTTCCCCGGACACAGAGGCTTCCAGTTCCCGCACGCTTCCATGACGTCCCTTTTCCACCGCCTCATGCAGACCCATGGCGGCCTTGGTCTCATCATGAATACGGGCTGCCTGCTGGAGCATCACCGATACGGACAGCAATACCATGGCCATAATCCATGCCGCCTCAACTGTAAGACTTGCCTTAAGCGTTTTTTCTTTCATATGAACATCACCCCGATTCCCGCCGGGATCAGAAACGGAAGAAGAGGAATGCGAAGCCTTCCCCTGTCTGTTCCCTGCAGAATCCCTTTAAACATCAAAACCACGGATAGCAAAAAGCATACACCTAAACCGCCTGCCAGCAAAACCAGATTTTTCACTGCCCCCAGATAAATGCCTGATACCAGAAAGAACCATCCGTCCCCTTTCCCCACAGCCTCGTTTGTTATCCGGGACAGAAGAAGCAATCCTCCTCCTACAGCCATGGCCATGGCTGTATCTTTAAACTGACCCGCTATAAAACCAAACGGCAGATGGGAGCCGGAAATCTGATATCTGACTGCTGCCTCCAGCATAATATACATACATCGCACAACGGCTCCTGCGGCTCCCGATATCACAATCAGGCTGAGCTTTATCCTGTGATTCCTCATATCCTGCCACGCTCCAATTAACAGCATCATAAGGAAACCGCAGCGCAGCATTACTCCCGCTATTTCATGCCATACTGTTAACTGTTCTGACAAATCACCATTCAATATCCCCAACAAGCGGCACCCCCGTCTCCCAAATTATTTTCCTCTGCAATAAGAACACTCCCCAAAATATTCCACCTGAGACAATGGAACTGCCTGAACATACGCGATGATGGACCGGCAGCTTTTAGACAGATGATAGCTTGTGCCGTATGGCATGACATACACCGTACCAGCGCTCCCCATACTGCCGCTCCCTGTACCTCCGTTCCCTGTACTTCCGCTCCCCGCGTCACAAGTCCCGCAGGGAGAATACCTTCTCCCCGATTCATTCCGCAGTTCCCCAACAGTACCAAAATCCACCGCTTTTAAATCATTGTAAAGATAATGGCAGGTCCTTAAGCGGTGGTAACGGGTGGAATTTTTCCCGATATATACTGTTTCGTCCTCTTCTCCATCCCCATCCCTGCCGCCATCTCCAAAACGTCCCCCATCCGCTCCGTTCCACATTCTGCGGCTGCATACCTGTTCCACGGGAATGCTGTTGATTCCTAATACGGAAAAGGGAAGACGCAGCCGATATCTCATCACTATATGGACCATTTCATCCGTCCCTATATCCGTTCCCTCAAATGATACGGCTTCCACCCACTCTCTGTTAATCCCTCCCAATATCCTGGCTGAAGCATATGCTGCTGCCAGGACAGAGGATGCTGTATCCTCTGCCCTCCCCACATCCACCTCTGCACCGCCCTCCTCTGCAGTGCGGAAACAGTATTCCACATAGGCATGCTGACTCAGTTCCTCCCCCACGGATTCCATTACTGCCTGTATCTGTCTCTGGCGGTCCAGCATCTTCATAGGCATAATGAGACAGAAACATAAGAACAGGAACAGGGACAGACTGAGTGCTGCCTCTATGGACAAACTCCCCTGCATCTGACAGGAGCTCCATGATAATGCCCCTTTTTCATGGGACAGTCGACAGCGCATACGTACTTGGAGAGGTGCGGTTGCATTTTTATTTGCTGTTTTGTTATCTGGACAATACGATTTTAATTTTATATTCTGCACCAGAAAAAAGGGCATCATCATGAACCTCCTTTCCCCATTTCTGAAATCTTAGCAGCTCTTATTTCTATGGTATCTACGGACTTTTGTAATCTTCCAGGTAACTCCCGGCTACAGCCATGCGCGTGTCATATGCGTAACCCTCCTCCCGCTCCTGACTTTTCCACAATCCATTTGAAAAAAACACATGTTTTCCACTGACAAGAGCTTCCGCATTCACCGTACATACACAGTTTGCCAGAGAAAATCCCGGCTGTTTCCTTGCTGTAACAACCTGCATTACATCCATCATCCGGTAAACCAGGTCCGTATCATAACCTCCGAAAATAAGTATCCGGAGATAACCTTTATAATCAGTTCCACTTCCATTCCCATCCCCTCCTTCCCCATCAATCAAACGCCCGCTCCTTCCCATCTCCAAAAGTCCTGCCAAATCCATTTTCCAGTCGGAGGCCGTCTTAATGACCGGTACCCTTTTTCCCTCCAACAGGCACCGCACATCCAGCAGCGCCTCACCAAGGGCCCACACTGCCATGATAAAAAATGCCACCACCCATACAAGAGGCAGTATCCCCGTCCCTCCCACTATGGTCAGAGCCAGACTCCGTGCCTCCTGGCGTTTTCCGGAATCCGACAGGATATGTACCAGATTGAGTCCTTCCCTAAAAGCAACCAGACGCGCCGCCACACCGCTTAAGTTGTCCTTATCCTTCTCCTTTCCATGAATGATGTATTCCAGCTCATAAAACTCCCCCTTCTGCATCTCCTTTTTAAACCCTTTAAAAAAGCGTATATCATATTCTCCTATAATCAGACGCTGTATCAGCGTCCTGACTCCGGTCAAAAAGCCGGTGCTTTTGGAATCTCCGCCGCCGTCTGTTTTCCTCTGGACAGACGGTGTGCCGGAAAGCCTGATGTCTGTGCCGGAAACAACGGTTCCTTCCGGCAATACCAATTCCAGCATCCCTTTTCCTGCCATATTGGCTACCTGTTCCAGAAAGCCTTCCTTTTCCTTATCGCGGACCCCGAATTCCACTCCCAGCGAGAGCATACCATACTGGGACCAGCGCGCTCTCACCGGTTGCCACAAGGCGGCCTCGTCCAACTCATCGTCCTCATCCTCCGGCTCCCAGTTACTGATATACTCCATTACCTCCTCAGCCATATCTATCATTTCCCCAATCCACCGAATCCTGTCCCGGCTCAGATTTGTCAGCGCCTCAACCTCCCTGCGGCGCTGTCCGTCCTGGGCCGCATATGACTCATACTGACTGATTTCCTCCTCCAGGGCAGCCCGCACATCGTCACTCAGGTCATTGGTTTCCTCCAAAAACCGTTCTCTGCTGTCTGTCAGCTTCTTATACAGTTCATCCGCCCTTTTCTCATACGTCTTTACCTGCCCTGGAAGCAGTTCCAGTTCCCGTATCATTTTATTGGTCTGGGATACGAAACCGCCTCCATCCAGCCGGTCCAGGCAATCCTTTCCCTGTTCCCACCGTTCCCTCTGGGCCAGAAGCGTACTGTTAATTGTCTCCAGCGCCTTTTCCACTCTCACAGCTTCCCTGGAATGGGCGGAATACAATTCCGACACGCGGTTAACGCTGTTTCCCTCCTTCCAGGCCCCCGACAGCTCTATTGCACCTGCTTCATCCAGCTCGTCCCAATCTACATCCAGCAGCCCATACTTCATATAATCCAGAATTTCCTGTTCAAAATATCTCCCGTCTCCCTGGGTCAGACCCGTCATATCGGTTATCCGGATCTGGTCCGCCTTCATAGGATACCAGTTGCCGGCCTCCATATAGGGCCTCATAAATTCCCTGAGCTCCTTCTCCAGCGTCTCTGCCTTGTCATACTCAAGGCCCAATATCCGGTATTTATCCCACAGTTCCCGGTGGTACTGGGCCATAAGGGAATCTGCGGATGAGTCCACTGCCATCCGCAGATAGCATCTGGCGCCTGCTGTGCGGGCCGATTCCACGACCACGCACAGCAGCGAGCAGACACTGAACAGTATCATTGCCAGGAATACCGTAATCTCACCTTTCCTGCACATTAATACACCTCTTTTGACTGGCTGTTTATCTCCTTAAAAATATTTTGCAGCAGGGTTGTTATCTGCTTTTTAAAGATAATGACCAGGCCTATGAGCACCACCAATACCAACACCAGCTCAATCACCCCCACGCCCTGTTCATCCTTCCAGAACTCCCTTAATTCTTTTCCTAATTCCATGGCTCTCCTCCTTATGCTTTACTTGAATTCCATCAGCGCCGGAACAGCTATCATAACCATGACCACTGACAGTAGTATGAACAGCGGAAGCAGCAGTTTTGTTCCAGCTTCCTCCCCCAGGCGCCTGGCCTGATGTTTTCTCTGTTCAAATGCATCTGTCATCTCTGTACGCAGCAGATTCCTGAGATTCTTTGAACCGTTTTTACGGTTTTGTTCCAGCAGACCTCCCAACTTCATATAAGACTGGAGTCCACACCGCCTTCCAAACTCCTCAAATGCACTCCCCTCCGGCACTCCCCCCTTCATCTGGCAGCTGGTCTCATACATTTCCTCATAGACATACCGTTTCCTGCGCCTTCCCTGCTCCACCATCATGTTATATTCCAGGGCAATCTTATCCCAGGCCGTCCGGATACTCATACCGGCGCCCAGAAAAATGGTCAGCCTGGACAATACCTCCGGGTAATCCAGTGCCAGCTGGCGTTTCCTCGCCTCTGCCCTGTTTTGCAGCCCGGCCCGGTCCTTTAGAAAACATAAGACGGCTCCGGCCGCTCCCAAGCCCATCACCGGAACAAAGACAGACTCTTCCGGCAGACTGTATTGCAGGCTCCGTCCCTGATACTCCTTAGGAAGCTTCATATAAGCTGTAGTGGACTGCAGTTCATCCTCCTTCTTGAGGAACTCGGCAAATGCCGCCTCCGTCTGTTCCTGTTCCGTAAGCACCGGTGGCTTTACGCACACGGACAGTTCATATTCTTCCGGCCATTTCCCCTCTGTCATACGCACATGCAGGTTGATTCTGATTCCCTGCTCGTCAATCCCCCTCTGTTTCATCTCATGGACATGCAGTTCACCAAAAGAATCCAGAAGCTCCGGCTCATCCGATTCCCACCTGAGCCTTATTCCATAGCTGTCCAGATATGTAAGCAGGTTCAAATCCTGCCTTACATCCTCAAGAGACGGATTATTTCCCAATATAAGCTTCGGAAGCTGTTCCATCACAGCCTCGTACGCCTTAAGGGCCTCCTGTTTCGTATATACCCGTTCTGACAGAACCATTTCCACAGGAACCGCCTTCTCCTCAAGACCCTCCACCATCAGGCTGTATGTCTGATTCCCCTGTCCATAGCTTCCCCTGGCCAGGGTATTGCCTTCCAAAAGATCGCTGTCTGTGCGCTGCCACAACTGTGCCGCCATTCCCAAGAAAAGGCCGGCTGCCAGGCATATAACCTGTTTCCGCCCAATCCGGGCCCAAAGCCTCCCCCCAGGTCTGTTTCTAATCCTTATCGTCCGCTCCACCTGCCTTTCACACCTCAATGTCCAGTATCTTCCCGGCCATAACCAGCGCGCCCGCATAGGCTGCCAGACACATGGTCATCACTCCCCGGCCCATCCAGGTGCCGTACATCACGCTGAAAAATCCAGGGGATGTAAGATCAATATAGAGTACAATCAAAAACGGTATCAGATTCATGATTTTCTGTTCAAATATCCTGGAAGCAAGCATGGTGTGTATCTCCTCCTTAACCTGCACCTTATCACGGATAATTCCAGCCGTCTGGCGGATGATTTCCACCAGCTCACCTCCGCTTCGTTTAGCCGCGGACAGTACCTGGGCAAAATTATCCACATCCTCCAGTCCGCTGCGCCGGCCAAAATCCATGAACAGATCTTCTGCCGGACGGTTCATCCGGATTCCATCGCACAGGATCCGGAACTCCTCTGTAATCATCTCCTTCTTTCCAAACAATACTTCCAGCTCCTTTATGCTGAGGGCAAGTCCATTTTCCAAGGAATACCCCGCGCTGAGAAAGGAGGACAGCACCTGGATTCCCTCCTTAAACTGTAATTCCAGCCGCCTGGCCCTCTCCTTCTTTAAATCCTCCCTCCGATATAAAGGATAACAGGCTCCAAAGGGTATCAGAATCAGGAACACCACCGCACTGCGGTAAAATACATAGGAGGCCAGCCCGCAGGCCCCTATCCCGCAGGCGCCGTATAACAGCCACTCCCTGGCTGTAAGCCGGTAGGTGCTGTAATCCACCCTGTCGGGAGGCCGGGCCCTGGGAGCCCTCTTTTCCGGTTTGCTCCTGGCAATCTCCTGCCTAACCAGGTCCCGCCTGTGTCCCGGCCCTTTTCTGACGAAGCCGGTCCTCCTTCCCGTCATATTCAAACAATGGCTCCAGTTCCACCTCTCCATTCTGCAAACCTCCTATTCTCATAATGGATAAAACTCTTCTCTTTCCATCCTTCAGCCGGCCCAGATGGACCATGATGTCCAAGGCTGACACAATCTGGCTCCTGATTGCTGCCAGCGGAAGGTCCGCCGCCATCAGCACCATGGTTTCCAGCCTGCTTATCATGTCCCGCGGGCTGTTTCCATGACCCGTGGAAAGACTTCCGGGATGGCCTGTGTTCATGGCCTGGAGCATGTCCAGGGCCTCTTTTCCCCTCACCTCGCCCACTACGATGCGGTTGGGATTCATGCGCAGGGCCGCCTTAATCAGCTGGCTCATGGTAATTTCCCCTTCTCCCTCCGTATTGGCGTTCCTTGTCTCCAGACGCACAAGATTAGGAACCTGTGTTATCTGCAGTTCGGCAGAATCTTCAATGGTAATCACCCGCTCACCGGGGGGGATGAAGGATGACAATGCATTCAGGAATGTGGTTTTGCCGGAGTTTGTCCCTCCGCTGATGAACATATTGCATCCATCCTCCACCAGCTGCTCCAGAAAGTCCGCTGCCTCCGTACTTATGGCTTTGAAACGAATCAGCTTTTCCATGGTAATCGGGTCCGGGAATTTTCTTATAGTAACAACCGGACCATCAAGAGCCACCGGCGGAAGCACCACATGGACCCTGGAGCCGTCCTCAAGCCTGGCGTCCACCATGGGAGAGGATACATTCACCACGCGGTTGACCCTGCTGACAATCTGCTGTATGATATCCTCCAGCTGCTCTGGCCTTTCAAAATTCCTGTCCCATAATTCCATCCTTCCGTTCTTCTCCATGAATATCTTTCCTGCTCCATTCACCATGATTTCCGATACGGTGCTGTCGTCAATAAGCTCCTGCAGGATATCCAGGCGGCGGAAGCTGTCAAAGAGGCTGCCACGCAGCCAGATACGTTCCTTTAACGGCAGGAATATTTCCTGCCCCATCTCGCCTATGGACCTGTCAATCATTTCCAGAAGTTCCCCGTCGTCCATATGGTGCCTTTCCTGCAGTTCCTCCATAATGCGTTCCCTTATGATCCACCGCACACCTTCACGGCTCCTCCTTTTACTCTCCCTCTCTTCCATGGCCCACTTTTCCTTCTGTTCCCTTTCCCCAAGCTTTACTCCGGCTGCTTCCCGTTTAAAAGCTGCCTCACATAATCCCCCATCTCCCCCCATATCAGCTGCTCCAGGTAACCCTCCCGTTTCACAATCCCTGTATGCCTGGGCAGTCTCAGTTTCTGGATTCTGTCCCTGACCCCGGCATCATCTGCCTCCTCCAGGTACTCCTCGAATTCCTCTATCTTGGCGGTTGAGATATAGTCCTCCCGGACCGGCATGTACACCACATCACACATGGAGAGAATGGGCAGTGCTCCCCTTCCCATCTGGCCCACGTCCACCACCAGCCTGTCATAGCCGCTCTCCCTCGCAATCCTGTCTATAAGCTGCGCCATATCCTCCGGCGCCACCTGGTTTAAGTCCTCCGCATATCTCACCGGAGGTATGTAATCCATATTCCCCCAGTTGCTGATCATGGACTTCAGCTTCATCCAGTTATATCCTCCCTGCCTGTACAGATACAGCACATCTGACAAGTCGGCCTTGTACTCACTGTTAATCAGTCTGGTAAAGCCTGAATATTCCTCCAGATTCAGATACAGCACCGCCTCCCTTTTCGCAACCACCTGCCCTATGGTCAGGGCCAGGGAGGACTTAAAGCACCGGTTCACAGGAGAATATATTCCCATAACCAGGGCCCTGGATCCCAGAAGGGCCAGCGCCGGCTCCACAGGGCGGCTGCAGTAGGATGCCAGCACCTCACGCATGATGCAGTCCCCGGACTGGTACTTGTAGATGGATGCAAATGCATCCAGCCCATCCACCAGTTCCCCGTCACACAGCACCATGACCTGCTCTGCCTTCACATCTCCCACCAGCGCCCGGGAACACTCATCTACCAGCAGAATTTCTATGGGATGCTCTTTTCCATATTCTCTGAGCCTGTCCAGGCTGGAAAATGCCATGGCTGTAAACGGAATCTTTTCCTTCTGATTCACATAATCCGCCAGCCGCTCACCAAAGGCCGGGTCAGCGTCATAGACTGCCAGAATCTTTACCATATATTCACTTCTCACCTCGTTTCTTCCTGGTGCATAAACACCTTAACATCCATCACTCATCCCGTTACCAGCGCTGTAATAAGAGTCCCTGCAAAAAAACAGGCTCCCAATGGTATTACGCACTTATAACCATCCCGCTCCGGACAGTAATATGCCTCTATTTCTTTACTCTGAATAAATCGCCTGATGTAGGCATTTAAATACAAGAATCTCTGACAGACGCTGCCCTCCTGCAGCATCTTTCCAAGAGCCAGAACAGCTCCCAGACACAAACCAATTACAACGGACCAAAATCCCCTCTCCAGGCCAAAACAGCCTGCCACAAGGGCCATAAATTTAATATCCCCGGCCCCCACCATCCGCAGCAGGAAAAATGGGAAACCGGCTGCGGCCGCCAACACCAGCCGCATGATAAATACAGCAGCGCCCGCAGCCGCGGCCGCCCAAAAACCAGTATCCGGCAGCCAAAAGCCCATGCCTGCCGCCCATAACCCAACATTCCCTGCTCCGGACACCCAGGCTCCCACCGTAACAGCCAGCCCTACAGCTGCCGCGGCCGCCAGGGCCCTGTTAGGTATCCGGTAACACCTGATATCCATAAAGGCACAATAAGACATGATGCCGTACAAGGCATATGACATAAAACTATGTAAACTGAATACACTACCCCCTTTCTCTGTTCAATCTGTCACTTTTTCTGAGGAAATTTCTGCCTGAGCCAGGCAATGCAAAACCATTGACGTAAATAATACCATTGAAATAAATCAGACTGTTATGAAATAGAATGTGTTGAATGTTGTTTTATTATGAAGGATTTTCCAGCAAATGTCAAGGGTGAATTTTATGCATTTCACACCCGATTTCCTTGACCTTCCTCCCTATACATGGTAAAATAAAATTGGTTCAAATTTTTAAACCAAAGGAGGAAACGGCAGATGACAACTGCCCAGGAATTACAGAAACGATTTCATGCCTGTATGCCGCTGTTCATTGCCCTGGGCGATGAGATGCGTCTGTCCA
>ERZ894183.1122-NODE-1122-length-15784-cov-5.562528_pt1 | contig 15784 bp, 8 predicted proteins | sample MGYA00380279_ERZ894183 | MGnify/ENA primary metagenome ERZ894183 (study PRJEB32331, sample SAMN06328422) | human gut metagenome | biome: human gut microbiome; feature: stool | host: Homo sapiens | collected 2013-06-26 ... | reverse complement strand
AGCACTAGGAGTAAATTTGCCTGCCGGCGCAGGTTCCAAACGAGAATCATAGCCTGCCAGCAACTCTTTGTTGATAGGAATCTCTACATAAATTTGTTCCTCTTCCGGAGTTTCAAACGGTCCGTACGGCAATAGTCTGATATACCCTCTACCATCTATTGTATCCACTTGAGAGATATAATAACGAGGAAGTTCCGTTTCAAACTTCATGTTTTTTTTAGGGAAGGGAGTTGATTTCATTTTCCACTTTTCAGGATTGAACAATCTGTCAATTTCTTTCTGTGTTTCATCATCTATCACAATTTCGACTTGACCGCTCAATAGTTGCTGCAAACGCAAAGAGTCCTGTTTGGTCAACTGCTTAGCCTCATTCGTTCTCTGGGCAAATGACAACACCGAGAAACAAAAACATAACAAAAGGAAGAATATACGTTTCATAGCTATCTATTTTTAGTAACTTCCTAAAGATACGCAAAAGTAACGTATGTTCATCCTTTTCATGTCTTTTTCTTTCGTTCTTTTTTTCATTAATTCTGGTAATAAACTCGTTTTACCCTATTAGACACACTGGTCAAGATCTCGTATGGAATAGTTTCCAGAATCTCTGACAGAACAGTGACCGGTAAATCATCTCCGAAGATGATAGCTTTATCCCCTTCCTTACAATCAATATCCGTCACATCAATCATGCACACATCCATACAGATATTACCCACGTATGACGCTTTCTGCCCATTCACCAAACAATAGGCATGTCCATTTCCCAAACGTCGGTTCAGTCCGTCGGCATAGCCGATAGGAATAGCGGCAATACGGGAATCCCTTTCCAAATGTCCTTTACGACTATACCCCACTGTTTCTTCCTTAGGAACCTCATGAATCTGAAGAATAGTGGTTTTTAATGTACTTACATTATTGATAATCTGATTGGTAAACGGATCAATTCCATAAAGACCGATTCCCAAACGCACCATATCGAACTGAGCACCCGGATAGCGTTCTATCCCGGCTGTATTACAGATATGACGCAATATCTTATGCTGAAAAGCCTCCTGCAAACATTCAGAAGCAGCTTCAAACATTTCTATCTGTCTGCGCGTAAACGAATCAAACTGAGCCCCGTCACTGCCTACCAAATGAGAGAATACAGAACGTGGAATAACAGCTGTCTGCTTCTTCAGACGGTCTATCAGTTCTGGAATCTCTTCGGGTGCAAAACCCAAACGGTGCATCCCCGTATCCAATTTAATATGAATGGGGAAATTCGTTACGCCTTCTTTCTCAGCAGCTTTAATCAGTTCATTCAATAAATGAAAACTGTAAACCTCGGGTTCCAATTTATAATCAAACATGGTCTTGAATGCTGTCAACTCAGGATTCATAATCATAATGGAACAGGTGATTCCCGCTTTCCGCAAATCCGAACCTTCATCAGCCACAGCTACCGCCAAGTAATCCACACGGTGATCTTGCAGTGTTTTAGCTATCTCGTATGAACCGGCACCGTATGCAGAAGCCTTCACCATACATACCATTTTTGTTTCCGGTTTCAGTTTGCTGCGATAATAATTCAAGTTATCAACCAAAGCATTCAAATTGATCTCCAAAATGGTTTCATGCACTTTCAGTTCCAAACGATCTGAAATCCGGTCAAAATGAAAAGCACGCGAACCTTTTACCAAAATCACCTCATTACGCAGCCCGGCCAGCAAATCCGATTCCAATAATTCTTCTGTAGTACGAAAAAAATACTTTTCTATCTCAAAACGGGCAGCAGCAGTCCGAATTTCCTCTCCTACCCCGACAATCTTCTCTACTCCCCGGCTATGTACCAATTCGGCAACCTGACGATAAAGTAGTTTGCTGCTCTGTCCTGTTTCAAGCATATCCGAGAGGATAAGTGTCCGTTTTTTCCCTTTATCATCAGAACGACGCGACATAAAGTCAAGAGCAATATCCAAAGAAGCCAAATCTGAATTATAACTATCATTGATCAACACACAGCCATTCTTGCCTTCTTTTACCTCCAGACGCATAGCAATCTGTTCCAAACGCGCCATGCGCTCGGTTATTTGTTCAGGGGGAACCATCATATACAAAGCCACAGCCAGACAATGCAACGAATTCTCAATAGAAGCGTCATCTATAAAAGGAATACTAAATTCATTCGGCATCCCCAGATAACGGTATTTAATAGTGGTAGCATGTTCTCCTTTTTGAATGGACTCAATAAACAACGGACGTTCATTGTCCTTTTTCGACCAAGCAATCTCACGCGAGGCAAAAAGAGATTTTGCCACACACGAACTTATCAATTCGTTATCGCCATCATAAACAATAACGTCACAGTCTTTGAACAAAGTAAGTTTCTCCATACATTTATCCTGTAAAGAGAAAAAATTCTCTTGATGCGCACCACCAATATTAGTCAAAATACCCACAGTAGGTTTAATGATAGTCTGCAACGCCTCCATTTCACCCATTTCGGAAATACCCGCTTCAAAAATAGCCAACTCAGTGTGCTCATTCATCAACCACACCGAAAGTGGCACACCTATCTGTGAGTTATAGCTACGTGGCGAACGGGTTACCACACGATCTGGACTAAGCAATTGATATAACCATTCCTTCACAATGGTTTTTCCATTACTTCCCGTAATTCCTATAACCGGAATCTGAAACTGCTCCCGATGTTTTTCCGCCAATTTCTGTAATCCTTTCAGAGGATTGGTCAACTGCAGGAAATTCGCATCTTGAAAAGATTGCATATCAGCCGGCAATTCACCCACTACAAAGTTACGGACTCCACGTTCATACAATTCCGAAAGATATTTATGCCCGTCATTCCGTTTGGTTTTTAAAGCAAAAAATAATGTTTCTTCCGGAAAACACAATGAACGGCTATCAGTTAAAATCCAATCAATCTGTGCACTACGGTTTCCAAACCGCTTTGCTCCCAGAACTTTTTCTATATTTTCAATCGAGCTTGACATTGTTCTAATTCTTTTTGAAGGTCAAAATACGGGAACTTTTCTTTAAGTCGCTCTATCTTTAACACTATTTGAGTTAAAAATTTACGATATGTTTCAGATTGGGCATTAAACGGTTTGTGAGCTAAAGCCTTCCGGATATCCTCCCACTCTTTCATTATTCTATCCGTTTCTTTACTAAAATAACATTCTGTAAAACATTCCCATAGATAAGATACAGCTACAGGAGAGGGATGCAACATGTCATCTGCATAAAAACGATAATCACGAAGTTCATCCATCATGATTTCATAAGAAGGGAAATAGTAACAATCAGACCAGCGGCGGCACAATTCATCCGCTGCGAGGAGCAAAGTGGACTTACTTATCTGATTACCATGCATACCATCTTTGCTATGCCGTATGGGGCTGACAGTGAAAAGTATCTTCAAGGACGGATTTACTTTTCTCAATTCCACCAACACACATTCCCATTCAGTGACAATTTCCTCTACTGTAAGAAGTTGTCGGGTAAAAAGGCTGTCGGGCTGTTTATGGCAATTTCCTACCACCATGGTCCTTTCTTTCAGCCAATAAGCAAAAGCAGTCCCCCAAGTAATAACCAGCCAATCAAGCTGAGGAAGTCCGGCTGAAGCCTGTGCCAGCCGAGTATTTATAGAAGATAAACAAGATGCTGCCGTAGAGGCTGAAAAAACACTATGATGCATCCAACTGTGCCAACAGCCTCCGGCATAGAACAAATCCTCTTCCATATATGTTTGATGGGATAGAATTTGCCAAAGAGCTTCCACAACAGATAAAGGATTATAGAGAATTCCAAAAGGATTTACATCACAACGGAACTTATTTGTTAACAACAAATTTCCGATATTTTCCGCAAAACAAGAACCAAATAGCATGATTCGATCCGAATGTCGGATTTCTGCTTCCCTTTTAGGTAATTCTACTTGCGTTCTGAAATTCATACGATAAGAAAAGCTTTTAAAATTTAAGGGCAAATGTAATCATAATACACATATTTATGCTATTTTTGCACGATATTTATCATATCATAAGAATGGAACAGGATAATTTATATAACTTGCTGCAAAGCATAGATACTCCGGACGATTTGCGTCATTTAAGCGCAGACAAACTGCCCGAAGTGTGTAAAGAGCTAAGGCAAAAGATTATAGATGAGCTCTCATGTAATCCGGGGCATTTCGGTTCCAGTTTGGGCGTAATAGAACTGACCGTCGCCTTACATTATGTATTCAACACGCCCTATGACCGCATTGTATGGGATGTAGGGCATCAAGCTTACGGGCATAAAATTTTAACCGGACGCCGGGATGCGTTCTGCACCAACCGTAAACTAAATGGTATACGTCCTTTCCCTTCTCCATCCGAAAGTGAATATGACACATTTACTTGCGGGCATGCGTCAAATTCTATTTCCGCAGCTTTGGGTATGGCTGTAGCAGCCAAAAAACACGGAGAGAACAACCGGCATGTCGTTGCCGTAATTGGTGACGGTTCCATGAGTGGCGGACTAGCTTTCGAAGGACTGAACAATGCCTCGTCAACTCCTAATAACCTGCTGATTATCCTGAATGACAACAATATGGCTATAGACCGTAGTGTAGGAGGTATGAAACAATATCTGTTGAACCTGCAAATGTCTGAAGGATACAACCGGATACGCTATAAAATATCACAAATGTTCCATCGATGGGGTATCCTGAATGAAGAACGCCGGAAAAGCCTGATACGATTTAACAACAGCCTGAAATCCATGCTGGTACAACAGCAAAATGTATTTGAAGGCATGAATATCCGTTATTTCGGACCTATTGATGGACACGATGTCAACAATTTGGCACGTGTATTAAAAGAGATTAAAGATATGCAAGGACCTAAACTACTCCATATACATACCACCAAAGGAAAAGGTTTCGGTCCGGCAGAAAAAGCTGCCACCATCTGGCATGCTCCAGGCATATTCGACAAAGAAACCGGAGAGCGTATCGTTGTCGATACCAAAGGAATGCCCCCTTTGTTTCAGGATGTTTTTGGAAATACCCTATTGGAACTAGCCCAAACAAACGATAAAATCGTAGGAGTTACTCCCGCAATGCCTTCAGGATGCTCCATGAACATATTAATGAAAGCCATGCCCGAAAGAGGTTTTGATGTGGGAATTGCCGAAGGACATGCCGTTACTTTTTCAGGAGGAATGGCAAAAGATGGCCTATTACCTTTCTGCAATATCTATTCGTCCTTCATGCAACGTGCCTATGACAATGTGATTCACGATATAGCGATACAAAAACTCAATGTAGTATTATGCCTAGACCGCGCTGGATTAGTAGGGGAAGACGGTCCTACTCATCACGGAGCATTCGATCTGGCTTATATGAGACCGATACCCAATCTCATTGTAGCCTCCCCTTACAACGAACATGAACTACGTTGTTTGATGTATACCGCCCAGTTACCCAATAAAGGTCCTTTTGTCATCCGTTATCCACGCGGAAGAGGGTCATTGGTAGACTGGAAATGCCCAATGCAAGAGATTGAGATAGGAAAAGGAAGAAAATTAAAAGAAGGAAAAGACATAGCGGTCATTACACTGGGTCCCATTGGTGTTCAAGCAGAAAAGGCTATCACACATGCCGAACAGGAAACAGGAAAAAGCATTGCCCATTATGATTTGCGTTTCTTGAAGCCGTTAGATGAAAGTATGTTACACGAAATAGGCAAGAGATTCAAGCAAGTGGTCACTATTGAAGATGGTGTGCTAAAAGGTGGAATGGGCAGTGCCATACTGGAATTTATGGCAGATAATGAGTACAATCCACAAGTAAAACGTGTCGGATTACCGGATCTATTTGTCCAGCATGGTTCAGTAAAAGAACTATATCATATTTGCGGCATGGACGAAGAAGGTATTTACAAAATTTTGATATCATTCTAAGAGAGACGAACAATGAAAATCATTATTGCAGGAGCAGGAGCAGTAGGCACCCATTTGGCGAAATTATTATCGGATGAAAAGCAAGACATCATTTTGATGGATGAAAACGAAGAAAAGTTGAGCAAACTTGATTCCAACTTCGACTTAATGACTGTCAATGCATCCCCCACTTCCATTTCCGGCCTTAAAAATGCAGGAGTGGCAGGCGCAGATTTATTTATCGGGGTCATGCCAGAAGAAAGCCGCAATATGACGGCCTGCATGTTGGCTACTAATATGGGAGCTAAAAAGACTGTAGCCCGGATTGACAATTACGAATATCTACTTCCTAAACATAAAGAATTCTTTTCCCAACTAGGAGTACACTCACTGATTTATCCGGAAATGCTGGCTGCTAAAGATATAGTAGATGCCATCAAAATGAGCTGGATACGTCAGTGGTGGGAGTTTTGCGGCGGTGCACTAGTCCTGATAGGTACCAAAATGCGAGAAACGGCAGAAATTCTGAACGTTCCCCTTCATGAACTGGGAGGACGTAATATTCCATTCCATATTGTAGCTATTAAGCGGGGAAATGAAACAATCATCCCCCGTGGAGACGATGCTATCAAATTGCATGATATTGTTTATTTCACCACAACAAAGAAATACATTCCTTATATCCGTAAAATCGCAGGAAAAGAAACTTATCCCGATGTACGCAATGTAATGATTATGGGAGGTAGCCGTATCGCAGTCCGTACCGCACAATATGTGCCGGACTATATGCAGGTGAAAATAGTGGATAATGATCTGAACCGTTGCAACCGTCTGACAGAGCTACTGGATGACAAAACAATGATTATCAACGGAGACGGTCGCGACATGGACCTGCTTATCGAAGAAGGGCTAAAGAATACCGAAGCATTTGTAGCCTTGACCGGCAACTCGGAAACGAATATCCTTGCCTGTCTCGCCGCCAAACGTATGGGAGTGGAAAAGACGGTGGCAGAAGTGGAGAACATCGACTATATCGGTATGGCAGAGAGTCTCGACATCGGCACGGTTATCAATAAAAAAATGATTGCTGCCAGCCATATCTACCAAATGATGCTGGACGCCGACGTGTCTAACGTGAAATGCCTGACTTTTGCCAATGCGGACGTTGCAGAATTCACCGTACCGGAAGGAGCCAAAATAACCAAACACCTGATTAAAGACCTGGGACTTCCCAAAGGCACCACCATCGGAGGAATGATCCGTAACGGAGAAGGTATCCTGGTGACAGGTGATACACAAATCCGCCCCGGCGACCATGTAGTCGTATTCTGCCTAAGTATGATGATTAAAAAGATTGAGAAGTTCTTTCACTAAGTATTAACAAATACTTGTATATGATTAACTCGAAGATGATATTCCGGATTCTGGGTTTTCTGCTTCTGATAGAAACAGTTATGCTATTATGTTGTGGAGGTGTTTCTCTTTTTTATAAGGAGAATGACTTGCAGAGTTTTCTGGTTTCATCGGCTATTACCACTAGCATCGGTATTCTGTTGCTCGCCATCGGGAAAAACGCAGTGAAATCCCTGAATCGCCGTGATGGATATGTCATAGTCAGTGTAGCATGGGTCACCTTTTCCCTTTTCGGAATGTTACCTTATTATATAGGAGGGTATATCCCAAGTGTTACGGATGCATTTTTTGAAACGATGTCCGGGTTCAGCAGTACGGGTGCCACCATCTTGAATAATATAGAGTCAATGCCTCATGGAATACTTTTTTGGCGGGCTATGACGCAATGGATAGGCGGTTTGGGTATTGTATTCTTCACCATTGCCGTTCTGCCGATTTTCGGTGTGGGTGGGATTCAGGTGTTTGCAGCAGAAGCCAGCGGTCCTACTCATGACAAAGTGCATCCCCGTATTGGTATCACTGCCAAATGGATTTGGGGTATTTATGCCGGAATGACAGGGACATTGATTGTCTTATTAGTATTTGGAGGTATGAGTGTGTTTGACAGTATATGCCATGCTTTCACGACAACCAGTACTGGCGGTTTTTCTACCAAACAAGCAAGTATCGAATATTATCACTCACCCTATATAGATTATGTAATCTCTATTTTCATGTTTCTTTCGGGCATCAACTTCACGCTATTACTGTTGATGTTCAATGGAAAAATAAAGAAGTTCATTCATGATGCAGAGCTAAAATTCTATTTCTGGTGTGTTTCTTTCTTTACTATATTTATTGCAGTCTGGCTTCATCAGACTTCTTCTATGGAGATAGAAGAAGCGTTCCGTAAATCACTTTTCCAAGTGATTTCCTTGCAAACTTCTACGGGATTTGCCACAGCTGATTATATGCTTTGGCCTTCTATCCTTTGGGGATGCCTTCTAATAGTGATGATAATCGGAGCCTGTGCCGGCAGTACAACAGGAGGTATAAAATGTATTCGTATGGTTATCCTGTTTCAGGTTGTGAAAAACGAATTCAAACATATTCTTCACCCTAATGCCGTGCTCCCGGTGCGAGTTAACAAACAGGTTATTTCTCCTTCCATCCAGTCTACAGTATTGGCCTTTACTTTTTTATATGCAGTCATCGCTATCATCAGCATACTTATCATGATGGGGCTGGGAGTCGGTTTTCTGGAATCAATCGGAACGGTTATCTCAAGTATGGGTAATATGGGACCGGGACTCGGCACATGCGGCCCGGCTTTTTCATGGAGTCAATTGCCTGATGCCGCCAAATGGCTGCTTTCTTTTTTAATGCTCTTGGGACGTTTGGAATTGTTTACAGTATTACTACTTTTCACTTCCGATTTCTGGAAAAAGAATTAAGAATTCAATAAAGGTAGTCTCTTTAATGCAAAAGCTACAATAAGGCATACATTATCAGGCTATTACAAAGAGTACTTATCTATTCATATATTCTCAACGATACTCACTGTAATGAGAAAAAATACTCATCGCAATGAGAAAAAGTTCTCATTACAGTGAGAATTCTTTCTCATTACGGTGAGTATTCTATCGTATTTCTACGCTGTTATCACATCAGACCTTTCTAAGTAAAATCTTTCTTACAACAGGCTTATTTATTTCATAAATCTTATTGATAAGAACATCCATTTCCTGTTGGCGAGCATCACGGACAGCTTCAAACATCATCTTTGAATACATATCACGACGTCCCTTCAACCAAACGTTTTTATCCAAGTTTTCATCCATCACCTCGATCGCTTTTCTGTCGTCAGCATACAACAATCCCTTTTGCTGGAAAAAGCCGAATTCACACCACGCATATTCTCTGAATGTTCTTTCAATTTCCCAACGATATTCATTCAGGTGCATCACCGTCAATGCTTGTTGGTATTGGGGAGTTTTGGATTCAGCAGCAAGATTAATGCCCTTTGCCAGTTCATCTCCACTCCAGGTTCCAATTTCTTCATCGTCTATCAACAACTTATAATTGCCTTTCAGCCCTGTTACTTTCAATGTTTCACGGTTCATTTCTTCCATAAAAGGAACAACTTTCAGCACTTCTGCCTGGCTCTTTTTCTGTCCCCAACCACGGGCAATAGTATCTAAAGGATAAGGAAGAGCTTCTGCCAAATAGTCAAAACTCAAATCTTTTCCGTTCTTCTTTATATTTGAAACGGTACAATTTTCCGACTTAACGGCTTGTTTTTTATTAGCATTAATCTCCATATCCGCTACTTCTTTACCAACAAATCCCTGGGCTTTCAGGAAAAGATAGGCCATCACCATGTGTCCGTCGTTATCGGGATGAATACGGTCGCTACCACAAAGGGTAAAGGTAGGATCTTTCTGCTGATATTGCTGATTAATAGCTGTCATAGGAGCATTTAAATCGGTAAATTCCCAATTATTCTTAGCTGCCGATTCTTGCTGATATTCAACAAGCCGTTTGATAGTTTCATTTTTTGTCTTGAACGGTGTATTCTCTTTGAGTTGTACGGTTTCATCATACGGAGAAGTCCCGACCATCACGATACGGGTATCAGGAAGATCTTTAAAACGCTTCTCCATCTGCTGGTAATTCTTTATACTTTCCTGATATTTCTGCTCACCGAATTCTTTGGGCTTATCACCGTTGTATTCAAAATATCCGGAATCATTCATACCAAAAGTAACCATCAACACGGAAGGTTTCATCGCAAAAATATCACCATCCAGACGTTTGTTCATATCATAGGCCGTATCTCCACCAATACCACCGTTGAAAACACGGATAGGCATATCCGGAAAACGGGTCATATAGTATAACCAGATGTATGAATGGTAATGCCCACCATCCGTTATACTATTTCCCAGGAACACTGCTCTCTCACCCTCCTTAAAAGGTTTCACAGTTTGTGCAAACGCAGCAGTACATGTCATACAAGCCGCTGCAATCAATACAAAAAGTTTTTTCATGTCTTAATTTCTATTTTATAAACTATTATTTTCATTATGAACGTTTTCTTTATTTTTTGAGAGGATCATATACGGCAACTGCCACGCGTGAATCGGCACAGCCATAATATAAGAACCATTTCTGATTGTAGAATACAAGTCCTTCTATAAATACGGTTCCGGCTGGATATTGTCCGCTCTTTTCAAAGTCTGATTCGGGAATATAGAAAGGCTTATCCAAGCGATCGATTAGTTTAGTAGGATCTTTAGCATCAAATAAGGCTTGTCCGGCGCAATAAGAGTTGGCTGTATACAGTGTGTCTCCTTCTGCGCCCGATTTATTTTTGCCGTTATAAAATAAAAGGATTCCTTTGTCAGTCAGGATGGCAGGAGGACCACATTCGGTCAGGTCACTGTCGAACTTACCTGCGCGGGGAGTTATCACTTTCAGGAATTCTCCATTTTCATCCAACATCGGTTCCCAGTTGACAAGGTCTGTGGAAGTGGCTACATTCACAAACTTTTCTCCCCAGTACATCCAGTATTTGTCGTCAATCTTGGCAATCACTTGTTTGCCGTCGATTAATTTGGTTACGATAGAGGCAGATTTGGAAAATTCATCTATGAATCTTCCGTTGTATGCTTTTGCGAAAGCCGGTCCATGTTTTTCCCAAGTTTGAAGATCACGCGAGGTAGCCACTGCCAAACGCGCCTGTTTGCGGTTCCATTGTGTGTAATGCATTACGTAAAGCCCGTCTTCTGTTACAGCAAGACGTGGGTCTTCGCAACCGCCGGGATTTTCCAGCTCTTTCTGGCTGTCGTCTGCCGGATAAAATACAGGTACGGACATTCGTTTGAAGTGTAGTCCGTCGTCAGAAGAGGCATATCCCAAACGGGAGGTACGTGATCCGATACCGGTTGCCGAGTTATCTTCAGCCCGGTAGAGGACTACTACTTTCCCATCATAAACAGTAGCAGCCGGATTAAACGTATCACTCGCTTCCCATGCTACTGAATCCTGTCTCATCGGACAATAGAAAAAGGTTGTAGTGTCAGGAGAAATAATCGGATTAATACCTTCCGGACGCTGGAAATCTGCCCATGCCCAATCCGGGAATTCAGATGTCTGCTTCTTCCCGCCACAGGAAGTGACTAATGCGGCAGCCATCAGTAGATAAGCTATGTTTTGTAGTTTTCTTTTCATTTTTACGTTTGATATTATAAATAAGTGCTCTTACAAAATAATCTTATATCATAAATTTATATGCCTCGTTAATTTGCTTTAAGGGAAAGAGGAAGGCGTCACTTTAGTTCCCCACTTCACGTCAGGCTTGGACGAGGTAGTGTATTCTATTGTAGCCCCATTATTCAGTTGGTCCCAATCGATCCATGTACTGTCATACGGTTTACCGTTCAGCTTCATGGACTTGATATAAATATTCTTTTCCGAACCGCCTTTTATCACCATATCCCCTTTCTTTAAATGAACTTTCACGGATGAGAATATCGGAGTGTTCACCGTAAAGCCTCCCACTCCCGGTATTTCGGGATAAAGACCGATACAAGCGAACACATACCAGGCGCCCATCGTCCCTAAATCATCATTACCTGGCAGACCATCAATTTTGCTTGAATACTGTTCATTCAATACACGGTTAATAATCTCCTGTGCTTTATAGGGAGTTCCGACCCAGTTGTATATCCAGGGAATGTGAAAGCTCGGTTCATTGCCGGAAGCGAACCAGGCATCATTATAGCCGGCATCCAGACGAGTAAAGAATTCATCCAGGCGTTTTTCTGCCGCTGCTTTGCCTCCAATGATTTCTATCAGTCCGGCAATATCGTATGGCACCATCCAGAAATAATTCTTATAGGTCGATTCACGGAAATCTTCAGTCAGTGGTTTCCACGAACCATCCGGATTACGTGATTGCAACCATCCGGTTTCCGGGTTATACAGATTCTTCCATGAACGTGCAAAATGGAAATAACGCCAACTTGCAAACTCATCTCCTACGGCATGTAAGGCAAATTGTGCGATTGCAAAATCAGCGGAAGTATATTCTAGTTGTATAGAAGCGTTGTAATATCCTTTATCCAAATACTGTTTCAGTCCCGGACGAGCCTCAACCTCCTGTGACATTGCTCCCGGTTCTTCCGCTCCTTTTCTCATGGTTTTGAAAATCGGTTTCGGGTCATAATTGCGGGCACCAAAAGCGTAAGCATTGGATATTAGGATAGGAGTCGGATCTCCTTGCATCACGCCGGTCTCTATATTAGCCATCACCCAACGCGGGAAAGCACCACCAGCTTCTTCGGCAAACAATTGGTGAGAAATAACAATATCAGAGGCTACTTCAGGATCAAGGATTGACAATAGTTGAATCTGTGTACGATAGGTATCCCAGTTGCTAAAAGAAGTATAGTGCTTGGAACGGGATTTATGCACTTTGAAATCAGCTCCCATGTATTCCCCATTCACATCACTACATACGTTCGGGTGAATGAATGAACGATACAGATGGGTATAAAATTGAGTGGTACGATCCGGATTGGTTCCTTCTACTTCAATCTTACCCAAATAATGATTCCATTTGGATTCTGCCTGATTCTGAATCTGCAGGAAATCCCATCCGGTATTCTCCGCTTTCAGATTCTCGCGTGCATTTTCTACTGATACATAAGAAACCCCAATCTTATATTGGATATTTTTCTTCTTATTTACATCAAAAGTAAAATAGACTCCGGAGTATTCTCCTTCGGCAAAAGTTGTGTTCGGTTTCAGTTCATCTCTTTTCCATGTTCCCGATTCCAACGCATCCGTATCAAACTCTGCTACAAAATAGACTTTATACGGTGTACGGAGTCCACAGAAATTACCACCTTCTGCATATCCTTCACACTTATTCGGTGCAGTAATAACGATGGCGGCCTGCTCTATCGGAGTAGCGGAAATACCTCCACCGATAATTACCGTACCATATTGCTGATCGGCCGGATATTCATAACTCGCCATACCAGTTCTTTCGGTCACAGTCAGTTTAGCTTTGATGTCTTCCTGCACCATTGCCTCATAATAACCTGCATGTCCTTTTTCTTCAGAGATATTGATACGATAGTTGAGAATATTGTCCGGAGACATCTTCAGTTTGCCTTTTACCGGAAAAGTAGGGAAGTTGCCCATGTGTTCGCAACCGCCGCCACTCAATTGGTTGATGACGAATCCGGAACGTTTGGAAAAGTAAGAGGGGGTAAACTGCACCATTCCATAAGGGTAGGTGGCTCCGGGATAAAGATATCCCGAAGTCAGACCCACACCTTTCGTTCCTATCAGGGTATTTACCTGACGGGCATAATTACTCCCGGCGCTCTGCGCCGAGAGACTCCCCCACCCTCCAATCAAAACCAATAATAAACCTGTTAAAATTTTATTTTTCATACTGTATTCTTCTTATATCTTTTTAGTTTCTTATTCTTTCGACAATGAGAAAGGAGCAGCATACTTCGACGTACATCGTTCTTTATTCGGTTGACTTCCCATTTCAAAACGGATAATTCCTCCGTCTGCTATATCGTCGTATCTGATAAAATTCTTATCCAACACACGTCCATTTAAAGTAGCAGACTGGATATAGAGATTCTCTTTACTATTGTTGTTCGCTTCAATCACGAATTTATTGCCGTTTTCCATCGTTATAGTAGCTTTCTTAAATAACGGGCTACCAATTACATACTCATCCGTACCCGGACAAACGGCATAAATACCTAATGAGCTCAAGATATACCAGGATGACATACCACCTTGGTCTTCGTCTCCCGGATATCCTCTTTCTGTGGAATTATACAATCTTTCAACGATCTGACGCACCCAATACTGGGTTTTCCACGGTTGGCCGGCATAGCTATACAGATAAGGCATGTGCTGAATCGGCTGATTGCCGTGTGCATATTGTCCCATACCCGCCAATTCCATTTCTTTCATTTCATGGATCACTCCTCCGTAAGTTCCCGGTTTAATAGTGCTGGGAAGGGCGAATACCGAATCCATTTTGGTCGTAAATCTTTGGTCGCTTCCGAACAAGTTTATTAATCCTTCTACATCATGGAATACGGACCAGGTATAATGCCAGGCATTACCTTCGCAGAAAGGTCCACCCCACTCCAACGGGTCAAACGGTTCCTGCCATTTACCATCGACGCCTTTTCCACGCATAAAACCGATAGACGGATCGAATACGTTTTTATAATTATACATCTGACGGGCAAAGACTTCCTGATAGTGTTTGTTTCCAGTCATCTTAGCCAGTTGGTAGCCACAGAAATCATCGTATGCATATTCCATTGTTTGTGCACTCGATCCCATTGATTCCGGATAAGGAACATATCCCAGTTCAAAATATTCTTTCCAGAAACCCCGTCCGTTGGCACCTCCCCAAGGACCTTTATTCATGGCCTCGTGTGCGTATGCTTTCAAAGCTTTCTCCGGATCAAAAGTCCGAATCCCTTTTGCCCACGCATCTGCCAATAATGAAATGGAGTGATTACCCAACATTCCTCCTGTTTCTCCGGGAGCTGACCAGGAAGGTAACCATCCACATTGTTCTTGTGCGGCAAGCAAGGCATTCATGTAACGTCCCTGCATAGTAGGATGAAGAATATTAGTTAATGGAAATTGAGAACGGAAAGTGTCCCAGAAACCATTATCGGTATACATATATCCGTCATATACTTTGCCATCATAAGGACTATAATAATAAGGTTCTCCGTTCGCTTTACGTTCATAGAATTTGCGTGAGAAGAGATTGGCACGGAACAGGCAGGAGTAGAAAGTTTTCATTTGTTCGTCTGTTCCGCCTTCAACCTGAATTCTGTTCAATAATTCATTCCACGTTTTATGTCCACGTATTTTGGTGGCTTCCAGATTCTTATCTTTACCCAGTTCGTCGTTCAGTGTAATCACAGCCTGCTCTGCGCTGATATAGGAAGAGGCAGCCTTTGCCTGTACTTTCGATCCTTTCTTAAATTTGATATAAGCACCATAGCCTTTGCCTTCTCCTTCCAACTTTTTAGGATAAATCTCATCTTTCTGATTTTCCCACATACCGTAATCCTCAAATGCTTTATCGAACTGCACTACAAAGTAACTACGGAATGTCTTAGAGTTATTTACAAAACGTTGGTTATTCACCCAACCGGAGATTTGTCTCTTTGCCGGATCAATCTTGATTTCACTCATATCTGTATATCCGTCAATTACCAGATAGGCGTCTTCGGTAGAGGGATAAGAAAAGCGTAAATGTACACCACGAGTAGTTGGAGCCATCTCGGTTGTAATTCCATTATCCAGCATCACTTTATAATAATGCGGCTTGGCTATTTCATTACTGTCTCTTATACACACTGACGCTGCCGACGACTCCTTACGTGTAGATCTCGGT
>ERZ894183.1092-NODE-1092-length-16200-cov-50.131620_pt1 | contig 16200 bp, 26 predicted proteins | sample MGYA00380279_ERZ894183 | MGnify/ENA primary metagenome ERZ894183 (study PRJEB32331, sample SAMN06328422) | human gut metagenome | biome: human gut microbiome; feature: stool | host: Homo sapiens | collected 2013-06-26 ... | reverse complement strand
ATGCAGTAGTGGTTGAAGCAAGAATCCCCCGGCTTTAGCTGTGGGGAGTGTCAATTTGTATCTGAATGTCTCAGTGAATATCTGAGACATTTTTTATTGTTTTTTCATTATATTTATATTATAATTTGATTTGAAAATATATTTTATAACTCATAAAAAAATATTGCTTTTTTATATATAAATATAATATTCTTATTGCTTGCGAGGTGGATAGTATGATTACAATTAACGATTTTGTTAAAATGAATGATACGGATAAGTGTAACTTAGTAAATAAACATCTGCAAAATCATACTCAAAAAAACTTCAAGCAAGGAGAGATTGGATTTACATTCCGTCAAGCAGACAAGGTTTTTTCAGAATGTGACATCTATTATCTGGAGGGCGCATACCGCACCAGCGAACAGGCTCTTCAATTTATTGAAAACAAGAAAAAAGAACAGGAGCGAAAGAATTTCACCCCAGAACAAATAGAAAAATTAATCGCACTGGCTTCTTGTGAGAATTTCGACAATCTCCTCCTTCTGGCAGAGCGTTATAATTATGTGTCTTATTATATTCTCCATGAAATAAACGATATTCATATCCGAACAGGAAATGGCTCTATAAAACAAACTTCTGCAAGAGTCTATGAGGATACATGGGAAAAATGGAAATCCTATACGGCAAAAAAGAAAGAGTACAATGCATTAAATTTGTTAAATACAGCTCTATTGGAGTTTATGGACCATCATCCAATAGATTAATAGCAGTATCTGCTGCCTTTTTGTATTTCCCCAAATCCCCCTATGCCATTTGACAATACGAATTGAATATGGTAAAATAATGGTATCAGTTATTTCGCATAGTAAATAGGCATTTTAGTCCAGTTTCAGGGTTCTGCACCCTTGGCTGGACTTTTTTTGTGTGAAAAACTGAAATACTAATCAAGAAAGGAAAGAATTTCCAGAAAACAACCAAAAGAAAGGAGAATGTAGAATGGCAAAAGCAAAAGAACCAACCCCTATGGAAAAAGCGGTCCTGTTAGGAAAAGAGCTGGCTGATTCATATTCAAAATGGGAAAGACGTTATCGTGGAGAAGGTACTTTCGACCCATTTTATGCAGATGGTTATAACCTGAATATGATTCGAAATCAAATATGCATCCAGAAAAAAAGAATTGAAAAAGAACTGCCGAGGGAACTCTATCCGGATGAATACCTACTCCCTATTCCTGATTTGATGAATAACGAATACGTTGCATTACAGGATGAATGGGTAGAAGTGGGAGAGAAGCGAATCCTTGAAGTCAAGCAGATGCCGGATTATCTTACATTAATTCATTCTGGCTATTCAAAAAAATTCAACGAAAAACAGGATGATAAAAACCACATCTATTATTATGCTGTGGTCGGATATGTCAAGAATTTTGAGCGTAGTTTGCAAGATGCAAAGGATTATGAAAGCGGAAAAAAAGAATTGGCTTTAAAGTACAACAATCCTTACCTGGATTTGAGAAGATATGCTTCTTATAAGGATTCCTGGTGGCATGAAGCCTTTTCCCGCTGTATTACTATTATCCAAAAGCAGTATCCAGAACTATTAGAAAAGAGTATTTCTACAGAAGCAGAAAAGCCCCTCTTTACTGAAACAGAAGCGAAACCACCTATGGTTTCCATCATTCTTCCTCAGAGGTCAGTTGCTTCCCAGAAAACACCACATAAAAAGAGAGAACGAAACCAAATCGAGGGGCAGTTTTCTCTTTTTGATTTTGGCATCAATTAATACAGGAAAGTAGGAGAAAAATCATGAAAAAAATACCATTTACAAAAAAATATTTAATCATGAAAGAAGCCCGGCACATCTCTGCGGATGATATTCTATACTCTGAATGGCTCGACAACGACACATGGGTTTGCTGGGGTATTCCCTGGACGCCAAAGTTATCTAAGCTGAGACAGGTGCTTGATGATTTATATGATTTGCCGGAAGATACAGAATCTGAAAACGGAATCATTATGATAGAGTATCACGCAGATAAAAAGAGATTCTGGTATGGGCTTGCATTTGAGGATGAAACCATCACAATTACAGGATTGCTTTCATCCAACAAATTGAATCATACGATTTTAAAGCAAATCTTAAAACCAGTCAGAAATGTTCAAAAAATCTTTGCATAAAAAATGAAAGGAGTACTTCTATGACAGTTCAGAAAGAACGCCTTGTCACACTTTCAGATGGCACATGTATGAATGACATTCTTTATGTCATTCATACGGATGCTCCGGTTTTAGTATTAAAGGAGTTGGAGATGCTGTCTTGTAAGGCATATGAGGATGGAGCAGAAGATGAGGTCCCTATTTGGAAAGATGTAATTGAAGGCAAGGGGTATAAGTTCGAATATATTGATGAACAGCAACACATCACGGCTTTCAATTCCTCCCGCAGCTGGCTGGAGGAAAAATATCCGCAGATTGCAGAGCATTATATAATCGAAAATCAGCCTTCTTTAAAAAAATGAGGTGCGTCATGCAAAAAGAACAAATGAAGAAATTGCTGTTTTCCTTTCTTCCTGAAATCCATGAAAAAAATTTAATTCATGAATTCCCAGCGGGAGAGGATTCAATGGCAATTGGAATTTCACTTGAAAATATAGATGAAGAACGCAACGTTTTCGTTTATAATATTTTCTGTGGTGACGAATATATAAACATCAATGGATATGGAACTCAAAAAGAACCACTTCCTGATGTAATGCTCGAAGAAATAACTGCTACATGGAACAATTTACAGGAGAGAAGAAAAAATGGAAAAAATTTTATTAACAGATGAAAACTTAAATCAGCTGGCTCAAATAATAGAAGCTGGAGAAAAGTGCAATACCAGATGGTATCGTTTCTATATGAATGTTGTAGAATTTCGTGGAGATACAGAAACAGACTACGGTACGACATTAAGATTCAGAATGAGCTTTTTGGGTCAGATAGCACTCATAATTTCCAATGTCTCATTCGAAAACAAACGTCATGGAACAATGAATAAAGTCTTGGAATTTCTTATCCAGAAATGCAAAGAAAACAATGTCCCGAAGATTATCGTTCAATGCGTTTTATCAGAGGAAATGGCTTCCTTTTGTTTGAAACATGGATTCGAACCTAATACTAACACATGTATTAGGAGGAAAGGGACTCATGTATTGAAAGAATATTTGTCTGGGGACTATGAACTGTCCCTTGACAATAAAAATTAATTAAGAAAAAGGAGAACGAAAATGATATTAAGCAAAGGAAATATACCATTTCAGTACAATGGAAAAATTTACCATATTGGAGACAGGGTAAGGGTAATGAGCGGAGATGATTACTCTGGTTTGGTTGGCGTGATTACCGAAATCGTAGACGGGGACGATAAAGACACAGAGAATGAAACACCAGATGTCTATTGTTGTTTTGATGAACCTGTGGACCCGGATATAATTAAAGAACTGGAGGAACGTTTTTCCGACTTATACAACGAACCAAAAACCATAGATGACATCATCCTTGATTCAGTCATCATGGACCCAGATACCCTGGAACTTTTACCAGATTAAAAATTAAAGATATACTTAAACGGAAGGGGACACAGTATTTTGCTGTGTCCCTTTTTATATACATTGTAAGGTTGCTTGTTTTTCGGCATTTCGCCTATTCAGGAGAGCGAGCCAAACTCTCATTTGGGAACTCCAGGCGTGAGCTGAACTACCACGACTTTCTTCGTTCAATTATATTGTAACAAACACCATACAAAAAAACAAGTATAGAACCATCTGGTCTGGCTCTGGCAGCAGAAAAACAGCAACCAATCATCATGTCAAATATGCGGTGTCTATTTGCGTTAGGATTACGGTAACAGCCCAAAAGTCCAAAATAATCCGCAGACTAAAGAGTATGGCACTTTCGTTTTGTATCATGTCGTTAAATCAGTATTTCACGCAATGATATAAATGTGTCATTTTACACTCTTCTTCTTTTTATTTTTCTATCATTTAAGAACTGCGTTTCCTCTAAATATTCCTTTTGCTTTTCATGGTTTATTCGAAGTGTTTTTTCATACAATGCATCCATGTAAAAGTTAAAAGCATTTTCCATCATTGCTTCATGGTCAACAAGATTTTCTTCTTTCAGACACCGGATTAAAATATCTTTTTTTAATTTTGACCGTACCGCAAAAGCGCACAGGATTTCTCCAGGAGAAATCCCGTCAACCTGAATGTACTCATTTGCGCCCATACTAATCATCTGCTTTAAAAAATAAATGTCCCCCTCCTCTGTTGCCGTTTCAATTGCTCTTGCAAGACCTTCTTTCATTCCTGGCACTGCATCTATCATTTTCTGACTTGTCAACGCCAGAATAACGTTTAAGTCCATTCTTTTAACGGCTGTTTCGAATATATTAGCAAAAAAGAACTTATCTTTTGGATTTGCATAAGTTGCCAGATATTTTAACATCGTGTATTGGTCCGTTTCAGCTAATTGAGAAAACATCTCTTTTTCCTGTATGTTTCCCACAATTCCCTGTTTCAGCAGATATCTTACCATATCCATATCTTCATGATAGATGAAATAATTCAAAATATTTTCATATTCTGTTTCCTTAATATCAGTATTTGCGCCATGTTTCACGAGGTATTTAACCGTTTCGGGATTACCGTACTTAATTACCTTTTCAATGGATATTTTAGTACTACTGATATCCAGCCCGCATTCCACTAAATACTTTATTTTTTCTATATCTTTGTTATTCAGGAATAACAACTTTCCTACTGCTGATTTTATATAGTTCCAATTGTTCAGTGTTAATGAAGTTATAGTATTCATGATATACTTTACAATATTTAACTGTCCATGACAAACCGCACAAAACAATTTCATTCCCAAACATTTCTCGTCATTCTTACCAGTCTCTTCAAACAGATACTTAAAAATCTCCAGTTCCCCTTTGCTTGCAGCTACTGACAGACTGCTATAATGTTCTGTTACATCCTCATTATATATGTCATATCCTTTTCCTATTAGATATCGGACCATTTCTATGTCACTTTTCAAAACAAAGAAGCTCATTACGGTTGTAAATTCCGTCCTAATGTTCATGTCTGCACCATTTTTAATAAGAAACTCCAAAACTCTGCTCCTATTATTTTCCATAGCCAGAACAACAGCTTCTTTGCTTTTCGCAACTTCCATTCCACTTTCTGCCAACCATTTTATGATATTTAATTCGCCCTCTTTTGCTGCCAGCAGCAATGTTTGCTCCTTTCCATCATTGCTATCTTCTTCATCCAGAATTGAAAGGGTATCTATCTTATCTTTTTCTATTGCTTTCTTTTCATTTTCTTTCTTATTTCCCATCGAATGCTCCTTTTTATTCAGCCAGGATTCCGGAATCCATCAAATATCTCGTTTTTTCTCCATTTGTCTCGTTCCCAAGGCAGTAAGTTTCCATTATTCTTTTTACATACTTTTCGTCATCTACATCCATGTTATCTATTACATACTTTACAATATCCACGGTCCCATAATAAATTCCGCAAAACAATTTTATCTTATGGCATTTTTTGTCATTTTTTCCAGTCTCTTCAAACAGATACTTAAAAATCTCCAGATTTCCTCTGCTTGCTGCCACTGACAGGCTGCCATACCATTTTGTTGGGTTCCCCCTATATATATCATATCCTCTTTCTATCAGATAACGGACTATATCTCCCTGATTATGAGAAATAAAAAAATTCATTAAGGCAGTTTTGTTTTTCCTTTCTTTTATGTCTGCGCCATGTGTTATTAGATACCTTAAAACGTCACTATGATTATTTTTCATAGCCAGTGCAATCGCATCTTTGCTATCCTGGACCTCCATGCCGGTTTCTGCCAGCCACTTTATGATATCCAGGTTCCCGGTTTCTGCTGCCTTCTTAAACACTCGTTTCTTTCCGTTGTAATAAGCATCTTCGGATGTTTTAACAATCAAAAGTTCCAATGCACCTCTATCATTTTCAAGAACTGCCTTGTTCAACACATGCCCGAAATGCACATTGCTGATTAATCTACATTCCAACGCTTGTTTTACAGTTTCCCCATCTCCATTTTTCACCGCCAGCTTAAAACCTTCATTTATGGTCTTCTTTTCTATATACGAATCACCCATTTTGCCATCAGCAAGCCCTATCAGCTTCTGTTTTATATGTTCTGCCTTATTTTCCATCTTTAATTTTACCCTCCGGTAATTAGATTCTATCTGCTCATTATTCTACTCACATCAATTCCACAGCCTTTCAAAAAATCAATATAGCTTCCTAAATTAATACTATTCTTTATACTGTTTCGAATAATATGGTCACAATATCTCTGCTCTTTTGAACTCATATTTTTGACGATATACTGAATAACCTCTGCCTTTTCCTGGCATAAAGCATATTCCAGAACATCCTTTTTAAATCCCCTATTATCAGGTTCTACCTTTTCCAATAAGTACTCCAGATAATCCATGTTTTCCGAGTTTACAAGCTCCACTGCAATTCGATATCTTCTGCTTGCTCCATTAAATTGGAATCCACGCTCTATGAGATATTTTATCATCTCCCCATCTTTCTTTTTAATGAAGTAATCCATCAAACTTTTGCAGACAATACTATTGAATGAAATATTGATATCCGCTCCTTGTCGAACCAGGTATCTTACAATTTCAATGTTTTCTTGCCTAATAGCCAGGTTAAGTGGCTCTCTGTTTGAATAGATATCCAAGCCACAACTAATAAGAAACTGGAGGACTTCCAAGCTATTCTCTTCTATTGCCATCTGCAAAGCCCTCTTATATACATGGTAATATTCTTTCTCTGGATTCTCCTTCGTAAGAAGCATTAATACATCCATATCATTAATGATAATGGAATTTCTGAGGAGTTTTCCAAAGTATACCTTGTCAATCACTCTATGTTCCAGAGCCTGTTTCACAACATCATCCATTCTGTTGTCTATTGCCCTTTTAAATCCCTTCTGAACCATTTGAATTGGTCCATCAGTTAATTTTTCTTCATTAATAACTAATGCAATTAATTTTTTCTCCATATCACAAGCAGTCATATTTTACCCCCTTAACATCATGCTGAAAGCATACAGTTCTGTAAATATTGTCTTCCATCAATGTGAACAGATTTCAAAACTTTTTCAAGCAATGTGTCATCTGATTCAGGTCTCTCCAATAAAATTTTCACCATCTCGTTATTCCTTTGATTTGTAGCGCACACCATCATGTTTTTCAGGAACATTCGGTTATTCGGTTGCTTGGTATTAGCCAATAAGTGCTCTACTATCTCTCTGTCTTTTGTTTTTATGGCAGCATTGATTATATTGCTCTGTCGTTTTTTCCCCTTGCAAATATCATATCCTTGGTCAAACAGAAATTGTATCATATCCATATCCTGGCACTGAATGTAATGCACCATCATATCTGTATCTCTCCATCTGGTATAGATATCCGCTCCATAGGAAACAAAAAACTTTACTACATCCTTTTTTCCATACTCTACGGCTCCGATTAAAGCAGCATGATTCCCGCTCACATCTGCTCCATGCATTACCAGATGTTCAACAATCCAAAGACACCCTATTTCAGCTGCTTTCCTTAATGCTATTTTCTTTGCATGATAATAGTCTTCTGCACTGTTCCCATCCATTAAGACTAAAAGAATACTAAAATCTTCTAATGTGACCGCAATATCCAAAGCAACATCCATTGCCTTGCCAAACTGTACTCTGCTGATTGCTTTTTCTTCCAACGCCTGTTTTATAAGGGTTTCATATGAATCTGCATCACCAACAGCATAAGTGAATCCTTGATAAATTCCCTGTGCTTCTGAGTTATAAGGAATTTTGTATTCATCAGCTAATTCAATTAATGCTTTTTTAATTTTCTCATTACTCATGCTTTCCCTTTCTCCATCCGTGTGGTATTATCTGTCTGGCTTTTCAATAGATTTCAAAAATTTATTTTTGGCACTGCTACAATAACAGTCAAGCAGACTATTACATTCTTTGTCTATTTCTATATAGTCTAATTCCTCGGAACCCACTTCATTAATAACGATAATTTCACATCCATATCTTTTAAATACAGTTGAAAAAAAATCAAATCCTATTCTTGTAATTCTGTCCCTGTACATAGTAATTACTCGACACACTTTTCCGCTCAAAATCTCGTCAAACAGCAAAGAAAATTGTTCTCGTTCTTCAAATGAGATACCACTGGCAATATCCTGATAAATGCCATGAACCGGATATCCATTCTTGATGCAAAAAACTTTAAGAAATGCAATTTGTCTTTCCAGGTCTTTCTTTTCTTTTGATGTTGTTACCCTGGCATACAAATAGGTTTTGCGTTCTATTTCCTTATTCAACATTTTATATACACTATCTGCATCATAATCATATCTTCCATTTCCCATAACGGTTACTTTGATGCTGCCATTCTTGACATATTTAGTTAATGTAGGTCTTGTAATTTGTAGTACACTCAAAACTTCTTTTGCTTTCACGCTCTCCCCTCCCTTCTTGTTTCATATTATAACAGAACCGAAAATTATTCTCAATAAAAATATATAAATATTTTAATATTATTATATATTTTTTAATATTATTATAGTTTTACTTTTTTCAATATATATGATGTGAATTCTTTGTGAGATACAAAATCAACATGTATTATATATTTTTTTATTAAAACCAATAAGATATTTTTAATTTATCTATTATATAAAATATATTTATCTTTATTATATTTTAAAAAAACTATAACATATTCTTGTGTCTTGAATCATATCAAGTTTTATGTTATACTGATAACGCCAAGAAAGAGATTGTATCCAAGTGGTACAAAAAAAGCCCCTGATAATACATATCAGGGGCTTTCTCATTTTTATTATTTTATTTGGAACACATATTACTCATGTCGTTTTTTATATTTCCTCTGCAACAATTTTCTTCATACATCCTTCCCATGCTGAATTCATCAAGCCATAGACATCTTTAATGCTGTAACCATAAGAAGCCTTTCCTGTGTCTATTTCTGCTCTGTGAATACATCTAAATGGGATTTCTACATCCTTTCCAGGCGTTATCTCCATGATGCTTCCAGCACCATTCCAGGAATCAAAAAGACCGCACATAACGCTCTTGTCCAGAATTAAATATCCGGTTCCTGTTCGTTCTTCGAAAACATAGGATTTATTCTTCTCTTTTTCTTCATTCATAGCATCTCGTAAGTCAAAGAAATCTGAAAGTTTCATTTTTACAAGAAAAACCAAAGTTCCCATATGAGAAGTCAGGTTGCGAAGTTCTGAAATGCAAGAATCCACAAATGGAGTGCTGTTCGGCTCTTTTTCGCTCTCTTCATTATCATCTTGTAACAAGTAGCGAATCGCATTTTCGAGTATCTGCTCCTGTCCTTGCTGCTTTGCAAGCCATAGGATGGAAGACTCTTTGCAAAACACCTCATTCTCTTCACCTGTCCCATACATATTGCTATAATAATTCAGAACATTATCACAAACAAAGTCATAATTGGCATTCCCAACATCTATCGTGATATTGACATTAACTTCCTGGCTTGTGAAGTCCTCCTCATCATAGTAAAAATGATATTTTTCGAATATGTACTCATCTACCTCATCCTTCCATGCATAATACAAGGAAAGTTCTTCATTATTAAATTCCTGTTTGATTGCATCGAAGCATTCACTATAGGAACAGTCTGTTTCCGTCTCCCATTCCGCTAACATTTCACGAAAGTGCTCTCTCGGATTATCTGAACCAGAAATCGCAGAAAGTCCTCTATCTGAAAGGTAAGAACTTTCATAATCCGTGTAGATTTTTATATCTCCTTCATCATTTGCATCACAATGTTTTTTTATAACTTCATCCACTCTTTTCTGGATGTACTCCAGATTTTCTTCCTTTGCGTTTTGCATCATTGTATTCATATTTTTTCCTTTCCTTAATCAAGAAAGAGGGTAGTACTGCCAACGGCTGCCCCACCCTCCTGTTTGAACAACTTTTTTAATTTACTTTACTCTTCTTCCTCTTCCCATTCTACATCTTCCATCCATAAAAATTCATTCCAGTTGCCACGGGCTTCTTTAAATGCCTGAACCAGTTCCTCTGCTGCCATATCAACCGTTTCCGGTTCAGAAGTACACTCAAAGGAACTCCTTTCAAGTTCAAACCAACAGTGGTCCACTTCTGGGTCCACTTTTCCAATTCTGATTTCCGGAAAACCAATCTGACACGGAATAAAGTATTCCCCATCATCAAGGCACTCCATAATCTGATTTATCTGTTCTGGACTTATTTTTCCTTTGATGATTACCTCATTGTATGCCTTATAGTTACTGGCATCTCTGTAGAGATAACTGATTTTGGTATTCACGATATTTGTCACATGCATGTAATGACTTACATCAGCATCATCCGGAACAACACCATCCGGAAACTCATCTGATATCAACACTTCTCTCCCTGAAAAGTCTTTTGCATCAAGATTGATTTCATCATTTGCCTTATCCTCTACGATTTCCAATGCCTGGTATTTATCTTCGGCTTCAATGATTACGGTTCTCTCTAAAGTTTCTTTAATTTTCACTGCAAATTCCATAAATAAACTCCTTTCAAAAAAGTGAGAGGAATAACTCCCCTCACTTCATGCCCTGACTTTTTAAATTTCTACAATAAGGTATCTGGCTGCATCAAACACTCTCTGCTGCCCGTTCCCTTCTTGCACTGCTTGCTCCCACTTTTCCTTTGATGTATAAATAAGCTCCACATCACCGGAATCCTGAGTAATAACCACTGGCTCAAATCCACATTCTCTGCGGACAGTATCCAGTTCTTCCTCAAGAACAGCATTCAATCTTTCCTCTGCTTCTTCTCTGCCATCAAATGATTCCGCAAAAATGTCGGAATCAAAATTGTAAGTTAGAACAAACACATACTTTTTTTCCATAGAGTATAAACCCTCCAATTCTTCTTGTCTTCTCTTTCTCTTTTTTTCTTCCTCTTCTTCATAGGAAAGGATGAACATAGCATCTGCCATATGCATAACCTTGTCTCCTTTCTACTCTTCTTCACATTCGCAGTCCTCTTCTGCTTCATCATCTGTAAGAGCCAGAATCTGATAAAAGTGGTCTGCACACTCTTCTTTCTGTTCGTCCGTCAAACTTTCGTAAATACAAGCCAGATGTACCACAATCGGGTCAAGTCCCGCATAGGTTCTTCTTTCAATGCATTTATCCGCATATTCATATATGCGGTTCATCTCTTCTTCAAACTGGTTTCTTGGATTTCCAAAAGCACGAATCATGGCTTTCTCCTTTCTTTTTTCTTGTTTTTTGTTCCTAGTTTTCTAAGGTCTACCCTCCTTTTTGTTCACTTTCAGTTTTCAAACACAAAAAAAGCCAGAGACAGATATTACCCTGTTTCTGACTTTGTATGCCAATCAACTATGTTATAAAAACTGATATAGTTATTATACTATTTTGGTATTTCATTGTCAACCATAGAAGGCTAGTTTTACTCAGCTGCTTTTTCTATTGTAAAATCATCTGCTTTTACATGAACCAGGTCGCAGAATTCTCGAACCAGCCGCTTTACTGCTTCATGGTCTGTTTCATTATAGGATTTGTCCGTTGTTACAGAAGCCACAGGAAGAAAACAGCTTTTTGTTTCTCCTCCGTATCCTCCCATCAGCACCAGACAGGAATCCTTCCATTCCATTTTTTCCACGCAATAGGAAGTCTTATAGTCTGAATCCCCTACAGAAAGTTCCAGTGTTTCTCCTTTTTCTAATTCACATATCATAGAAACCAGGTCTTTTTTGCGTTCTACCAAATGAAACGGAACATCTGCTACTTCATAGATGAATTCATACAGAGTGTTCGCTACTCTGTTAAAATACTCTACAGACACATCAGCACCCATGACAACGTATACTTCCAAGTCTGCAAACGGAGTTTTTTCTTTTGTTACAACCACATCTGCCTGTGTTCCCAGAAGGTCTGCTATTTTACGGGCATTTCTAAAAACATTGCTTTCGAATTCTTTTTTTGACATTTTTCCCCATTCAGAATCAGCGTCATAAGAGAATTCATTACACAATGTAATAGAATCCTTTCCTTTGAACTGGCAAAGATAGCAGTAAGACCCGGTATTTTCAGACCACAGCTCCTGGTAGGCTCGTCTCAGGTCTTCCGGAAGGTCTTCCTCTTTTTTATCTTTTCCATCAATGCAAATATCTCCCGCACCGTTGCAGAAAAACACTACATCTTCTTTGTAAAACTTATCTATTTCTTTTTCATTATAATAATAAAGCATACTTTACATCCTTTCTTTTCAAACAAAGAGAAGGTGTGTTTTGCACCTTCTCTGTTTCCTTTTTGTTATCCTCTTTATCTGAAAATCGGATATCTTTCTTCTTCGTCCATATCGAAAAACTGATGCGCTTCATAATCATCAATTTCCCGGATTGCAACCACATGCTCCATTTTCATAGCCATCATATCGTTTTTACAGAATTCTTCTGCTTCCTCATAAGAAGGTTCCCGCATTGCACGAATGCAGATACTGTAAAATCCAATCGTTTCATTTCCATGTTCTCTGGAACGAATGTCGTGGTCAAATTCTACTTCATAGTACTTTACCTTTTCCTTCATTTGGTTTCTCCTTTTTCTTGAATTTGTTGTTCCTTTTTAGTTACTTTCTAAAGGTCTACCCTCCTTTCTGGTTCCTTTTCAAACACAAAAAAAGCCAGAGACAGGTGTTACCCTGTTTCTGACTTTAAATGCCAATTGACTTGTGTTTAAAAACTTATATAGTAAGTATACTATTACATTTCTTCACTGTCAAGCGCAACACAAAATTGGATTAAACTACTTTTGCTTATTGTGCCACTCTGAACTGTTTCTACATCCAAACCATAGATGTCTTTTATCGTCTTTTCGTAATCCTTTGAATCATAAATTTTAGTTTGTGACATGTTTTTCTCCTTACTTTACTAAATCAAACCCAAAGTGACAGAATCCGGTAACATCTGAAAGATATTCGGATATTTCCTCATTTTCTTCTTCCAAATCAAAATCCTCCATATCCTCAATAAGAGAATCCGGAATTTCAATTTCGGACGGAAGTTCCTTTGCTAACTGTCTGTCTCCATCTGTGTCCCATTTAATATTTACTGCTTTCATTTCTTTTCCTCCTGTATTCTCTACATTTGAACTGCTGAATAAACAAAATTCCTAACCATTAAGCCTGCATAGCCAGAGAATTGGCTTTGGCAGCAGTCCTTTTTTTCCTTTCTTTTTCTTTTATAGTGCGAATGACAAACGTTCCATCTTTTGCTGTCGAACTGTCCAGAACTTCGTCCTGAATCATTCGCTGAATGACTCCAAGAACATACTGTTCTGCTGCCTGTTTGTCTTTTTGCGTATCATTATTTCTTTCTCCGACACGATGCACAAAAAATTCCTTTCCAAGAAGGCTTGCAATACTTTCTGCACTCTTGAAATAATCTCTTCGTTTTGTCATTGCCAGCTCCTTTATCTTTTCTTCCATTTCCGGGCGTTTTTCATCCAGTTTATTACGATATTCCGCATCTGTCATATCATAATAAGTAGCGTAAACATCCACCCAACGAATAGAAAAAAGAGTGCCTTTTTCATCCAGTGCTTCTACAATCTGCTTAATGCGGTTTTTCTTTACCTCCCCGGATACTTCCTGTGGATGTACATGAAGACGTTCTTTTCCGCATACCAGACCAACCACATATTTTTCTTCCGGCTTATGGAAACCAAATGTATCCAGGATTCCATTTACTTCCTGATAGAATGCTTCCATATCTTCTTTGGAATAGTTATTGAATGGATACTGATAGATAGGAGTATCAATACGAAAGTATACCTTGGCATATTCCTCTCCATAGTCTTTATCCGGATTCCAGTTTGCTAACTGTTTCCCGTCTGTTCCATATTTGTATCCATTGCTGCAATCACTGTATTTTATCATTTTTAGATTCCTTTCTTTAAAAAAGCTGTACTTCCAGCAAAGGAAATACAGCTTACTTCTAAATTATTCTTTCTCGTCCTCAAGAAAAGCTACGCCGTCCTTATTCAGTCCAAAATAATGATGGGCTTTAAGCAACTGCGCCTTTTCCTGTCTACAGATTCCGCTTCCGTGGTATTCTTTGCACCAACGAATATCCGTAATTTCGTCAACGGAAAAAGTAATCAGGCATGACCCGAATGCTATCGTGGCATCCTCATCCGAATAGTAGTATCTATCTTTGGAAGCATAAATCAAAGAACTTAATTTACACTCCAAAACAGGAAGAGGAATATCCTTCGCCTGTTTTGCTCCTTTGCGATACTGTTGCTCCGCTCTTTCCGTCAATTTGTAGCGTTTGATTTCCATGCCGTTCCTTTCTTTCTACGCTGTCTCTTGTTTATGAGACAAAGCAACCAGTTCTTTATCAAAACCTTTCCAGCTTCGAATTGCCTGTTTTCGCTCCTCTTCACCAGAAACAATCAATGCACGGTAGTACACCTCTGCTGCTAGGCGAATAGAGGAAAATTCCGAAAGTAACTTACAGATTTTTTTACACTTTTGGAACTTTTCTTTTGTCTCCATTCCGGTATTCAGGATAATCTGTAACTCCAGAGTTTCCTCATGTAACAGAAGTTGCACATCCCATGCCTTTTTTCTGGTTTCCCATGCAAAAAGAGACTGCGAAATCATCCGTACCGTAACATGCTCTGATATAAGCTGCGTTACTTCTGTCAACTCATTTTGTATTGTTTCCTTATCGAAATATGAGCTTCTGCTCTTAATAACGATAGAAGAAACATCAAAAACTGTTGCTATTTTTTTCTTAACCAGTTCCATATCCATAGGTGTGATATTCCCCATATTAGGGCAAATCTTCATGTGCAACTTCACCCCCTTTTTAAATCAGTCCTGATTTAGCAAGGACTCCAAGAAGGTCTTTTGCACTATTATACACCGCATTCATCGGAAATTCATCCATATAAGTTGGACTGATATTTGTCTTATTTTTGACAAACGTAACGCATCCTTCTCCAGAGTGTCCGGTTATTACAAAACTATTTTCCCTAACCATCACAGCTACGGTTTCTCCTATATAAACATTATCTTTTTCGAGTTCCAGCTCACTTTTTTTGTCCCAGTGCTGATTGGGGGCTAAATACATAGTATAAAGTCCATTGTCAATCTTTGCTGGTTCTTTCATTTCATAAACATCAAACATTTCAAAATCATTTATTATTCTCATATTCGTTTCCTTTCTTTTCTTCTTACAACAGAAACTTAAACTCGTACCTTTCTACGGTAATCCCGATATACGAGCCATCCTCATAAATGCCATAGGTATCGCCTTCCATATAGTAGTCAAAACGAAAATCAATGATTTCCTCTTTGATTTTCTCAATAGCATTCATTATCTGGCTGTGTTTATCTGCTGCAACCTGATACGCTTTCTTATAATGTCTTACAGCGTCTTCTTCCGTTAAAAAACAATTGATTCCTTTATTATACAATTCCTTTTTAACAACTTTATAATCGTTGTCAAACTTGGGTTCTACCCGATAATATGTTTTTTTCAACTTGAATTTCTCCTTTTAATCGTTGCTTGCGATACTGTAGCAGTCTTGCGTACCAATGATGATGCTGTCCAAGATAGAAACATTCATCATTTCTCCCAATCGTTTCATGGTCTCATAGGTTTTCATATCATCACGACTCGGACAAACATCTCCGGAAGGATGATTATGAATCAGAATGGCAGCAGATGCTCCGCATAAAAGGGCTTTTTGAAAAATCTCTCTTGGACTCGATACAGTACAACTGATACAACCATGAGAAATCTCAAATACCCCAAGCAAATGATTGCGAGTATCCAAACAGATTTCATAAAGATATTCTTCTGTTTGTTTATGAATTGAGAAAACTTCTCTCATCATTTTTACAACTTTGTTAAAACTATCCATTTTTACTTCCTGATACTGGACTTCTTTTTCCTTTACCAACATCGGGATATTTTCCTCTCCCAATACTGTCTTATACTGTTTTATCTTCATTTTTCTCTCCTTTTTTGATTTTGATTTGTTCTTTCCGGTTGGATAAGTAC